>OLPG01000060.1_pt1 | contig 98001 bp, 155 predicted proteins | sample 1672311 | NCBI WGS metagenome assembly OLPG01 (sample SAMEA3136670, study PRJEB25190) | human gut metagenome | biome: human gut; feature: human-associated habitat; material: faeces | place: Austria | collected 2013 | reverse complement strand
GCCCCGCAGAAGAGCAGCAGTTCCACGCCGCCGCCCTCCGCCCCAAGGGAGAGGCAGAACGCACTGCACGCCAGCGCGGCCCCGCCTGCCGCTGCCGCCGGGAGAAAGCGCCCCGGCCAGAGCCAGCGGCCCGCCACGATCGCTCCCAGCCCGCAGAGCAGGCAGATGCTCTGCAAACTCAGCGCCCCAAAGCCGTGGAGCAGCAGCCCCAATGCCGCCCCGGCCGCGCTGGCCGCAAAGCAGTCCTCCCCCAGACCCAAAGCCAACCCGGGCCCAAAGGGGAGCAGCGCCCCGTATAACACGGCCCAGCCGCCTGCCAGCCCCACGGCCAGGGCAGCCCCCTGCCGCAGGGCCGGGCGCACCGCCGCCCGCGTCCGCAGCGGCGTATGCCACAGCTCCGTCCGGAAAATTCTTTATATTAAACTTAACCCCTATAGCTTTACCTATAAATTCCTATGTAATAGAATTAGTAAGATCTCCATTTACAAACGACATGTAAAAATACCAAGGAGATACTTCAAATGAATGCGGGAATTTGATATCTGCTATCCAGTAAACAGGACTAGCAACATTCTTATTATTAAAAAATATTATACCAAATCTGTATATTTCGTCTCTCTAATACCCTTTATATTTTGAATCTATATAAGGGTCGCAATAATTAGGTATTCTTTGTTTTACTTCAGGGTATTTTACTACAATGTTACTACCATCACTAATCTGATGTATTATTTTTCCTTCGTCCTATTTCCTAGGTACACTCATGAAATTATAATCTAGAGTGGTATCTAACATTATGTCTGTAGTTATAAACTCATAATCTATATTTAAACCAGTACCACCTAATACCGGTAACTGTTCTGAAGAAGACTTAAATTTATATTTTGAAACAGTATTATCATTAAGCTTATAATCTGATAAGTTTAATGGACATATACAATCATGTTTTTTATCTATAGATGATAATACCTACTTTAAAGTACTATCTGTAGGAGTAACAGATATACTAGATCCTGAATCAGCTGCCTATAATATTAACTTGTTACTTCCAGTAAATCTATACGACCTAGCATCATACTCTTCTCCATTTATCATTGGTTTCCAAGTAATTTCTCTGACATCTGCAGCAAACAATATATTATCTTTCTTTTCTAGAGTAGCTACAGTGAAATCACTATCGATGTTAGCGTTAAATTCTTCTATAGTTACAGTATTCAACGTTTTATTACCTAAATCGGTATATGTTAAAGAATTACCGGAAGGTAAATCTATTTCGTCAATAACATCTATATTAGCTATTTCGGTATTATCTACGTATTGTATTCTTACTATTCTACACTTGTCAAATAATCCAGAAACCACATTAGATAAATCAATTACAATATTAGCACTTTTGCCAGTATTGACATCTTTATTTACTCCTTGATATTCTGCGGAATCGGTAGTAGTATTACTAGATGTTAAGTGCATAGTGTTGCTAGCAGGAGCATATCCAGTACTAGAACCTCTTTCATTATATAACTGATAAGTGTACTATACTTGTCCAGATAATAATGACCCATTAGTTCCAAGACTAACTATTTTAGGAGCAACTAGCAATGTGCTTGGTATTATGTCCAACGAATCCGGATTCTTTATATTACCTTCTTCATCTAATGCTGGATTAGCACCTTCAGAGTTTTGTACGTATCTATCGCTCATTATATTTAGTGATCTAATACTACTCTCTCCATCTGTAAAATACATTTTAATAATAGAATCAGATTCATAGTTAGCAACTATTTTAACTCTGCTAAATCTGTTATATTTAAGTCTTCCTTTTAATACTAGTGTGTGCTGTATTAATCCTTCTTCGTAACCCTCTACTCTATATATTCTAGTTATACCATATGGATCTGCAGTGAGTATGATACCATATTGATTAATTATGGCTGTAGCTAATACTACCTCGTCACTATCCATAAAATCACCACCTTGTATTAATCTAGTGCTTTGTATATTCTAAAGTACTCCACTAGTACCGTCTTTATTAGTAAGGATACGTACATTTTCTGCATACCTGTATTGTGATTCTGGTATAGCAGTAATATCAATATCCAAATTCATCCCTTCGATGAAACTATTCGTCTAGAAAGTATTACTCATATTCTGTTCTAATTATATAATAACTGTTCGTCTCCAGTACTTTCAAAGAAAGTATCATGGTCATCGAATTCAGTATATAGTTTGTGCCAATCATTTTTGATACTCTCAAGTTCGTCTGGACCAGGCATCATAGCTTCAGCATAAGCCTATCTTCTGTAGAAGTTCCAAGAGTTTTTCATATCGTAATATATATTCTATGACATCTACCCTTTCAAATATTTAGGATAAGATAATTTCATCGCTACATACCAGAATATGGCTTCAAAATAGGAAGGATTGTCCGGTATCATAGGCATACTATCTTCATCCGTAAATATTGCATGATAAGATATCTTCACCCAACCACATGGAACGTTAACTGTAATATATCCTGGTTTAGTAGAATACTAAAGAGTACTATTCATTACAGAAGGGTTACCGGGTATTAATCTACCATTTACACTAGGTATAGTATACTGATTTACTAGAGCGCTTAGTGTATTTCTTATGTTAGGATCAGAATTAAGTATCTTTAAAGCATCCTTATCTTCTATTACATTATACAGATTCTTTACTAGTGGTAATAAAGCATCATTTTTTACCAACATTTCTGGATTACAATTGTCATTGCAACACTTCTTATATATACCAAAAGAGTTAGTCACCTTTCTCATTGGTAACCAACCGCAATCGTTGTTAAATGAAAATGCAACCTAATTCATTCTATACAGATCACATGGTAATTTAGCTTGATAATTCTCAATTGGAATATTAACTACTTTATGTTCTAGTTGCTATATGGCACCTATTTTTTCCATAGCTTCACCAATCCATTCGGAAATGTCTGTTATTTTTATTTCATCTTCTTTTAGATCTAAATCGGCTATGATTTTAGCTAACACAGCCTTTGAACTAACTAATCTATTATCTATCATAACCGTTATTTGATTTCTAGGTAATCGTATTCTTTATTCTTAATTATTTGAGCTAATCTTCTTTTATTGGCTCTAGTTGCTACAAACTAATATCTTGTTTTATTAGTTAATAATGATTCTTTTTTAGACCACAAAAATCTGTACTTAAAATAATTGGAATGTTCATTAATAAAATAAACAGCTTTACCCTGTATAGCACTTTCATGATAGTCTATTCTAAGACTCTTGTTATCAAAGTTTTTAGGCTATCTCTTAACAATACTTAAGTACCCTAATCTACACGGTAATCTAAATTCTTTACTATGCTCCATTATTTCTTCTACTATAAATCTAAAGTAATCTTCAACTATCTATCTATATACTTTGTAGTCAACATCGTATACAGTATTTCTTTCTATATTAGATAAGTAGAACTAATAGAAGTCCATTATAGTATATGATTTCTTATTCATTATTGCTATTGTTTATATATGTTCTACATATCGTCATTAGAGTTATTAGTAGTATCCGTAGGCATCTTAGGCATAACATTCAGCTCTTTACTGAATATAAGATCTTTTATAGTAGGAATCATATGTGCTGGTGCTGGATACGGCCCGTCCGGATCAAAGCATTCATTAGCATCTGCAGGATTCTCTAGTATAACATCAGCCTCTATATATTCTAACTGATTGTTACCTCCTTCTACGTATATACGACTGTCTTTTAAGTAAGCAATATAATCCTTACATGTATATTTTCTATACTTCTAAAGTTTCATTTTGGACTCACTACCTAACTATATCAGATTACCATACATATCCTTTACAGAAACTAGACCTGTTCTAAAGTGAAAGTCTATGAGTTTAGGTAACGTTATATCACTAACATATACAAAGTGACCTGGTATACACTCTTTCCTTTCTAAGTGTATACATCTAATAGTTTGAACATACATGGGATTGATATCTCTACCTTTATCTATGTCTTGCTTAATTAGTAAAGCTCTATATTGATGTACCCACATCTCTATTTGATACCTAGATAAATGCTCAGATTCCGATATATTATTATTTCTTGCTATTAATAGTATATCATCTATTATGTTGGACAATGTATTTAATTTCATAATGCATTATTTATTAAATATATCTATAACGTATTTTAAGGACTTTTTAGACACTTTATATGTAAAGTAGTACAATTGACAAGATATAGTAATAGCGTTTAAATAAAAGGCTTAAAATAAAAAAGGCTAGTGTTAACTAGCCTCATTCATTGCTTTTTGCATATTCTATGGTAACATCTATTTCATCTAAGGTGGAACCATATTTCCTGCTTGCTTTATTAATCCTTTTAACTCTGCAACTTGTTCTTGTAATTCTTTTATTCTAGGATCTTCTTGTTTTATGTTTTCTTCCTAGTAATCTAACTACTTGAGTATTGCATCGCACTTATTCATCTCTTCTTCATACTTAGCTAAAGCTTCCTTCTTTGCTTTGTATTCGTTATAATTATTTTTTACCATTGTTATTATCTGTTGTTTATCAGTTGCTATAGTTAAACCTACAGTTCCATCTGTTATAATGGATTTACCTTCTTCTACAGATAATTTTTTCTATTCACCGTCACACCCTATTGTTATGTCTACTAATTTCTTTCTATTCTAATTAGGCAAAGGGAACTATTGAGGAGGAAGTGGTTCATCATAAACCTTGGACACATTCATCACAGTACCTTTATAGTAAGTAGTACTTTTTTTGAATGTCCCAGTTATTTCTAATACATGTATAGGATCTCCTATATTTAATTGTGCAAATGTTATCATAATAAGTATTTATTAAAGGGCTCCGTTAAGAGCCCTTTTTGATTAAAAATTACGCAGTAGCAGTAGTAGGCAACACTATATGGTTTACAGTCTAGAATATACCATTTGATTTATTGTAGTAAATCAAATACCTGTTGCCAGTAGATATTTCTTCTGTAGCCATTTGATCGCCTGAGCCATTTATAAGAGCTCTAGCTCCTGTAGAAGTAGTAGTCGTAGGACTTACTTGATTAGCAGTTCTAGTAGTATCTATACTTACTAGAGAAGCTGCTGTTACTGTTGTTGCAGGAGTATTTACTATATTAAGCAAAAACATTCCTTCACAAGGTAGCTGTCTCCATATTCTAGGACAGATACCATAAGTAACAGTGTTATTGGTAGTATCAGTAGTAACATAAATTGTTCTTAACGATGGTATACCAAAGTTATCTATAGTTCTTACTCTACTTCTATTAAATGTATAAGGATTAAAATTGAAAAACATATTTACCTCCTTTCTTAGCATCCACAGCCACATCCATCAGAGTAACCATAACCATTGTAACCATAGCCTGTAAAGCCACCATTACATCCATACGGATTACAAGTCAGATATGCGGGAACCGGAGTAGGTCTCAATTGATTAACTAAATTCTGAGTCTATTGCTGAGTAAGAGCAGACAATTGATAAGCTTGTTTTTCATCACGGAGAACATCTATCTTATTCTGCATTTCACGCATTTCAAGTTGACAGAATCTGTCATTGATGATTTGGGTCTGAGCATCTATTTTAGCACCCAGTATATTGAACTGAGTATTAGCATTGTTTGTCAAAGTATTAGTTTGATTTACAATAGCTAACTGATTTTCATAACCCTGAGTAGTTATAGCATTACGAACATCACAGCAACAAGAAGCCAGCTGAGATGCAAGGCTTGCATTACCACTCTGTATAGCATTAATTACTTGTGCACCTGTAAGTTTGGTATCACAAGCTATCTGACTTACACTTGCGTTAATAGTATTCAGAGCATTTTGAACTGAATTAATATCACAATTCAAAGTATTAGACAATGTGCTGATAGCTTCTTTGTTACCATTGATTGCTTGCATTAGCAGATTAGTGTTGGCATCAGTATTTAACTGAGAAGCAAGCTGTGAAGCTTCACCGCTTCTGTTACCGAAGCCATTACCACCCCAACCGCCCCAAACAAAGAACAGTAAGATGATCCAGATCCACCAACAACCGTTGCCACCGAAACCTCCATTGTTATTCATCATAGCCATGAGAGCTGCAGGGTCCATACTTTTATTACCATTCTGCATTAATGCAGCTAGACCAGCGTCAAAACCACGGTCTTGAACAATAATTTTATCTTCTAACATAATTGATTTTATTTAGGATTGATTTAATTTGATTAATATCTAATGTAGCGCACAGAACGACCACGTTTGAATTCTTCTTCCATAGGAAAGGATTTCTCTCTTTCTCTCTCCTTCTCAAAGTCTCTTTCATCGTATTCTCTGTCGTATTCTCTACGTCTACCATATGAAGATCTACCCATTCTACGGTAGTTTCCATAACGTTCCTCTTCGTCATCATCTTCGTACTTGCTGTAATGTCTTTCATAAAGATCTTCTTCAGCGTTTCTAATCTTATCACACATGACATAAATATAGTAGAACCATATCTTACCTTCATCTATATCTTTGTCACAGATCCAAGCTTTAGCTAATTCTACGAAGAACTTCGTATTGTTAGTGCCGGTAATGTTAACAATGACACGATAGTAATCAGAGTATACCATATTCAATGCAACGTACCAATCATATTTGTTTATCTTTTCATCTAAACGAATACCATATTGATTAGCTAATGCTGTAGTTTCTTCTAATGACCAATGTTGACCTCTTGTTCCGTCTTCATTTTCCATTTTATTTACAGCTTTACGAGCATGTTCTTCATTGAAATGAGGACCGTGTTCAGCTTCATAAGCTTTTGTACGGATTATTCTATGCATATTATTATTGATTAATTTATGTTTATAATAATAGTTTATTTGATTTCTATTATTCTGGTATCAGTTACTTTGATAAGTTTATTGGAATTATCTATAGTAAATTTGCGAATTTTATCTTTTTTAAAGTCAAAGTGAAAGAACCTGGACAGCCACGATTTGTACTAATTACGATACACTTTTTTTTCTTCTATGAACAATGTCTAAGCATTCTTCAAATCTAATGTGACTGATAAGATTGAATCTTTTCTACTTACTATGATTGTCGTTAATTTATTGAGTTTTAACTTCTTACTAAAATCTGATTCTTTTGTTTGGATTACTGTTTTGATTGAATCCTTTACTTCTGTATTGATTACTTGAGCTTGTACCAGGTTCTTATCTTTAACTTTTAATTTCTTTTTGGTTTCATTAAGCTATTCAATTATACTGTCTTTACTACATTTTAACTAATCTATAGTAAGCTATAATGTTCTGTTAGCCTAATCTTTCTTGTCAAATAGAGATTCATAGTAACTAGTATTATTAACTAGCCTAGCTATCTCTGCATCCTTTTTTTTCAGTTGGTTGTACATAAAAAAAGCACTTACCGTTAGAATACATATGAAACTTATGGTAAGTGCTTTGAAATTTCCTTTCAACCAATTAACTACTGTGAGTATTGCTGTTATTATCATTATTGGTATTTTTTAAATCATTAATGTCAATATCTACTCCGAGATATTTCTCACCTTTAGATTTGATAACCTTTCCTAAAACTTTTTCTATTACTTTACAAATCTTGCAATCTGGATGTAAATCTTTCATAGATTCAAGCCAAGATATAAACTCTGTTCCACATATCATACCAGATATAAACTCTACAGCATGCAAATTTATAGAAGTAACTATACTAGTATCTATTACATGTGCTCCTGCTATCAACAGTACAGCCTCAAATAACTTATTTATAGTCTTCCATAATTTGTAGGACTCTATCTACTTATGACCATACTTACGAGAAACTTTATAACCAAGGATTACATCTACAATGATAAATAAACATACGCAAACAACAGTTACTGAAATTGGTGCAAAGTAGCTAGTGATTCCCGCTAGTATTCCAGCAGATGTTTTTTGTGTACTGCTGAACATACTTTTTAATAGTGTCATAACCGGATCTCCTATATTGTGAATCATAGCAAGTGTTTTGAAAAGTAAAACCCTAGCTGATAATTAGTCTGCCAGGGCTGATAATATTGTTTTGATATACTTATAAAACGTATATATTTATATATAGTTTCTTAGTTTAATTATTCTTTAATATATTCTAATAGCTCTTTATATTTAGACATTTTATTTAACAAGTTACGTCCATTACAGTATTTAATCCAACCTATATAGCTACATATTTTTTGCTTATATGTATCTTTATCTAGGTTCTATTTTTTATTTAACTTGTTTATCTTTTTGCAGAATCTCTTTTTTATACGCTTTCTTAATAACGTATGAGTATGAAATACTCTATATCCTACAAAATCTATACCTCTCGAATCTACCTTAAATATCTACCAATTATCCTTAAAGTTTAACTTTAATTTATTATTAAGATAATCCTGTATATTATAGAATAAATCTCGTAACTACTACTTATCTCCACCTAATATTACAATATCATCTGCATATCTAAAGTAGTATCTAACTTTCTTTTGTTCTTTAATCCAGTGATCTAAATAAGTAAGATATAAATTAGCAAAGAACTAGGATAAGTAATTACCAATAGGTACTCCCTAAGCCGATTCTATTATTTCATCTAACAGACTTAATAGTCTTTTGTCTTTTATTTTTTTCCTTATTATTGTTTTTAATATATCGTGATCTATAGAAGAATAGAACTTTCTGATATCTAACTTTAAACAGTATTGCGTATTTATTTCATCCTTTAAAGCAAATTTAATATCTTTCAAAGCTTTGTGTATACCGCGCTTTCTAATACAACTATAAGTTCCTTTTACAAATGCAGATACCCATATAGGCTCCATTATATTCATAATTGCGTGATGTACAATTCTGTCAGGATAGTATGGTAACTTAAATATTTCTCTTTCTTTTGGTTCATATATTTTGAAAACATAATACTCGGAAGTTTCGTATTCCCCATTTATTAGTTTTCTCTGTAGATCTAAAAGTAACTTGTCTTTGTTCTTATCAAATAACATTACTTCAGGTCTATGTGATTTCTATCTTCTAGCTCTTTTATCAGCCTCATATAAGTTATCTAAACTTACTATTTTATCAAATAAATTATTGTATCTTTTCATCTGAAATCCTATTTCGAGTTTTCACAAAGTTACTAACACGAAGATTTTAATTAGTCATTTTTTACCTAGTGGTAAAGTCTCCTCTAACAGTTTTTTCATCTTATTATTCAGATATGTTTTGTTAAGGTTTCAGTGTACTGACATTGGCATTAGCATTGCTAAGTGTATTGTTAGAATTCAAATTGAGTAAACTGGAATTCGTACTATTACTAGTGTTACTGCTTAATGACAGAGGACAACTTTATCTATATTTAAATTACGGTATATAGATTAACCGAGTACCGACAGAGGCAGTAGCAAGGCCAAGCGTATAGTTAGAAGCCAAAAGGAGCAAACCGGAATACGAACTATAACCAGCGCTACCGCCTATAAATAAGGTTCTATCTGAAATGCTATTATTAGTATAGTTATAATCACACCAGTATGTAGTAGCACTTCCTCCATATGCCTCATCAATTGGTGGAAACAAATCAAATGATTCATTATAGATGAGTCTCTTCTTATAACCTTCATTAGTTACAGTACTACATTGTAAGTTATAATCTGAAATGTTAGTCGAACCAAATTTACTTACATCGGTAGTAACATAAACGTCATTTTTCGTAGAAGTTGCATTATAATGTATAAGTGTGTCTATACAATTTTTCCATACGTGACCGAATGGATTCTCTATTCCTCTGTAAGTAGGAACACTGTAAGTCTTCTGAGTAACAACTCCCTCTGCATCACTGCTATCAACAGTAACTGAAGTAATTCCTGTAGAATTACCGTGTTCATCAGTACTACCACAGGGTATGAAATTATATTTATTTACTCCACTCACTTGTATACCACCGATAGTAACACCATCTCCTAGACCTCCCTGATGATAACCTTCTGCGGTTAATTCAGCATTAAATGCTTTTTGAGAATTAGTACAAGCATATTCTACTAAATATAATATAGTAAGTACCTTGTGTGCATTATAAGTATATATATTCCAATTGGTACTGCCAGCCTTATTAGCCCTAGCTCTTTGTTGCATTGTGGTTCTTGTAATATTAACTGAAGGAGTAATATTATCGCCTTTAATAGACTTATATACATCTTCAACATTAGATGCTTCGTATGCTGAAATATAGAATTTCTCTACATGCTCTACTCCAGGTATCATAGGATCTGCAGGATACAAATTTAGATATACCGTATTGTCATCCTTCATACACTTATACCAAAACTCAGGTATTTCTACCATGGTATTTAAAGTCATATCTCTATCAGAACCATCTTCATATTTAGTTCTATCGTCTGCTTTAAGATATTTAACCACACCATCAGCAGTAAGTGTACATGATTTCATTTTAGATTGAATCGGTAATTCTTTATGCCAAGGCATATAACCAATTCTAGTCAAAGTAGTACTTTGAGGTTCTATAGGGAAACTAACCCCATAATAATTAGTAAATACGTTAGCGTTTCCTAAACGGACAGCTACAATATTTTTATCTCCAAGTTCCATAATTATTCGTAAATTAAGTATAATGTTTTAGAATTTTTATTAGGTAATGCGTTATATTCTGCTTGAGTCATAGTAACTATATTGTTAACAACCTCTGATGATATACAATTAGTTAAATCTACAGTTTCTGATAATTTATCCCATTCTGCTGGGTCAGCATTAATGCATACGTAATTAGCCCCTGTATCATCCACGTTGTACACATCTCCGACTACAGATACCTCAGGTAAAGAATCAAAATTTGCTACAGTACCTTTTACTCTATATACAGATGCTACCTTAGCGTCTACCTATTCCTTATTATAGGTATCAGACTTATCTGCTTTGTTATCAATCTTCTCTTCTAGTTGTTCTATTACTTCTGTATCTCCACTGATAGGAGCCCAACCAGAATTCTTATAAACTTTAATTACAGCACCTGTTGGATCTTCTTTTAGATCAATCCAGTAATTTACTTCCTTAGGATCTGGAGCTGTAACACTGGCTTTAAAATTTATGTTTTCTTTCATTATTATATGTTATTTACTTAAGTTTATAATTAACTTATCTGGATATCCAACAGTATAGTCATAATTGTTAATTTGTTCTTTACTGTTTAGTTTTTTAATGTTAGCTATATGTTGTTGAGTAGTATTATAACATTTAGATGCATATAACTCTATATTATCCATTATACTGTTAAATTGGTTTAATGGTATGATAGTCTTATTATTATTATACCATACGGTTATATTTGCTTCTCCATTAGCTTTTTTGATATTGGCTAATTCTCTTAGAGATAATCTCTCTGTTTTATTAAGCCAAATGGAAGCTCCGTCAATAATTACAGAATTAACAATATCTGATTTATCATACCGCTCTATATTCTATATAGTTATCTTCTTTACTTCGTCTATAGTAGCTACGTAATCTATAGCTATAGGATACCCATTCTCATCTTCAGATATTAATTTACCTTGAGATTGAGCAAATAATAATTCCTACCAATATTCTTCTGTTATTTCTACCCCTCCGTCTACTGGTTCACAATAAAACCCTTGTTTCCAATATATTCTATTACTTATATTCTTCATATTATCTTTTCCATTTACCTATTGCTATATAACTTACTGGTTGTGTAGTATATGATGCCGAAGTACTCATATCAGCTTCTGTAGCTCTATATACGAAACTAGACGCGTAAACCGATGTAACTACTGCACTATACATATTACGATAAGTATTATTATTGGTTTTGAATGAAACCATTACAGTCCATGGAACAGCGTAAAAACCAATAGGAAACGTTACAACTTTTAACTCTGTAGAAGCACTAGGTGTGTGTGTACCCCAGCATATCTATAGTCCGTTTATAAATCTCTAATATCCATCAGTATTAAATCTACTACTTTCGTTCCAATTTTTCATACTAACAACAGCCCGATCGTTAGTAGTAAATGTGCCATCATCGTAGTTTTCAACATTAAATACTTCAGATATACAATTTCCTTGATCGTCTATAATGGAAGCATATACTGCAACCCCATTAGACAAATCTCCGCCGTCTAAATCAGAGTTTGCTATAACCATTGGAAATGTACCGTAGTCACCTTGAGGGTTACCATAATATAAGAATTGATACTCGTTTAAATCTGCATCATTATTTATTTTTTTTAGTATAGCAACATCTGCACTATTAAGAGTGACATAAGTACTTCTATCTGTCTTAAATAAATCATTAGTAGTAAATATTGCTACTTTACTATTAGCAGGTTCACCTTGAGGTCCTTGCGGTCCAACATCACCTTTGTCCCCCTTCGGACCCTATTCTCCTTGCGGTCCTGTATGACCTTGAGGTATACCAAATCTGAATGTTCTGGCACTAGCTGTACCACCCATTGTTACTGTTGCTTCTGAAGTATAAGGTAGAGTAACAGCAGATACTCCTGTAATAGTTGCTGCAGTACCGGCATCACCTTTAGGTCCCTGAGCCCCTGTATTCCCCTTAGGTCCAGTTTCACCTCTAGAAGGTTTACCAGTATCAGTATCCCTTAAATACCAGTTACCATTGGAACCAATAGTTGGTGTTATACCGTTCTCACCCGGATCTCCTTTATCTCCCTTAGGCCCCTGTGCAGATGCTGGTATGTTAATTGTTTTAGCTGCAGATCCATCCCAAGTTCCTGTTACAGCTCCAGTAAATGTCAATGCATATGGGGTTGGTAGTTTATCTGCTGTAGTAGCTATCTTCTTCCAAGTGTTCCATCCGGTATCATTTACCGTGTCTCTGAAAAATAGATGATCTCTGTCCCCATGTGATAAAGCTAATTGCAACGTAAAATTGCCTGTATTACCAGGTAATATAGAAGACGAACTAGCTATTTGTACTATTTCTCCATATAGTCCACTAATTGGAATAGTACCTTCATTGTCTGGAGCATATGCTCCAAAGAATGAACCAGTCACTTGATCTATATTATTAACATTTAGCAATCTAGTAAAATCAGTAACTGATTTAGTAGTTCCGTTACCAAGTAACATATGAGAACTATCTGAACCAGATACTACATAACCAGTTGCCCATAATCTAGATGAAGAGTCTCTCTATGCTACAGAATTAGCAACAGAAGATGAGGAGAACGTAGGTTTATTAGTTATAGTATCCCAAGTTAAATCTGTTCTCCATGGAATTTGCCTCCACGGAACCTATGACATGTCCATATTCTTACCATTCCATGCGTTTCTGACATATATGTGATTATCTGTTTTACTATCAACTAGATCTGGAATATATATGTGTGTTACAGATAGATGTCTATTAAAGCACAAGAATTGTCCAAAAGTATATGAATTAGTACCAAGATTATCAGAGTTAGTTGTCAATACAGAATTACTATAATATGTTTTAGCCTGTTCGGTAGTAATATCAGATTCCTATACCTAGAAATAATAAACAGATCGCTTACCGTTAAGTAGCTCTGCATTAAGATTAGTGACCAAATTAGTATTAGTCATAGTACCACCAGATAAACTAAGTTTACCGGATAATCCACTATTCAATTCTGTCTTAGTAGCTAACGCACTAGTATCAGGTATAGTAGGTTTATTAGTTAAATCATTATAGTTACCAGAGAATTCAATAATCTCAGACCATGCTGCATTTCTTCTACCATATTTTTTATTATCCTTTGGTGCTTCGCCTACTTCTCCAGCTCCTGCAGTAATTTCAATGTTACCAGATCCAACTAAAGATTCCCCATTAACTGTCTTTATGTTAGTACCGCTTACAAGTGTATTTTGTTTCTATGAATCTAGTGCGTATATTTGACCTACTAGATTATTTTCTACCTCTGTAGCTCTAGCAGTTTCTGCTTTTATTGATTCTGTTAACCATTGACTGGATTCTTCGAATTCTGATCTAACAGAATTAATAGCTGCAGCTACACCTGTTAATTTTACGCCATTAGGACCTACTGTCAAATATGAATCTGATGTGGGATCAATTACTACGTTAAACTTGTTAGGTTGTGGTGTGCCTATTAACTCAATAGTAAAATTACCATTGCCGGAACCACTAAATCTAGCCCCCCAACCATTTTCTACAGTACTAGCAGGCAGTTCAACTTCATGTTCTCCAACTGAACGGGGTAGTTCTAAAGTATTATATCCACTGTACATGTAATCAAGATAACCATTACCGTCAGTTATGAACTTAACTTTCATTGTAGGAGTGGCTACTTTAGCTTTTATATTATTACTAATGCCAGTATCTCCTCCCATTGACCACGTACTTAGAGATAACTTTGTACTAGATACAACAGCTCCTTGATCTTCCCAGGTATTTGTATCTGTAAAATCAGTAGGGTATTGAGTGCCTCCTTCAAGGTGTAACCCATTTCCAGCAGTATATACATCTACTAAATCCCCTATGTTTACTCTTACTACAGAATCTCCATCTTCTGCTACAAAAGTGAATACTAAACTAGTAGTATCTGCATCATATATAACTTCTTTAAGAAATCTATCTTTAGGTATACTAATTTCTCCAGCATTAACAGAATCTACCATTAATGTGTAATGCAAACTATTCTACTAATCCTAGATCAATTCTACTGATGCTACTTTACTATTTTGGAGATTAGTTATTAAAGTGTCTTGTGCGTCATTACGATTCTTCTCAGTAGTAATTTTATTAGTATTAGCATTTTCTGCATTAGTAGCTCTGGTAATTTCATCAGTAATCCTTTGTCCTAAAGCATTATCTGCGGCTTTGTATGCAGCCTCAACTTCATCTATTCTATCAGAAAGACCACTATCACTACCAATTGATTCTTTCAATTCTGTAATAGATTCTTTAACATAACTATCTAAGGAATATACAGAACCAATTATTTGATTCTCTGCAGTTTGTGCTCTACTTATTTCTGTATTAATAGCATCAGCATTCTTTGATTCAGCAGCTTTAGCTCTATCCGATTCATCTTTAATAGCTTTAGCATTAGTCTCTTCAGCCTATTTGGCTCTAGCTATTTCATTATTTATTTTTTCAAGATTATCTGCTTCTGCCTGTTGAGCTCTTGCTGTTTCTGCAGACACACTATTCTATATGTCTCTTTCTGCTTGAGTAGCTCTAGCAATCTCTTCATCGAGCTCTGTTTTTAAGCTATTCGTACTCTGGTTAATATCAGATTGATACTTCTATAAATCTTTATCCCAAGTTTGATCGGTATTGACTATCTTAGGATCTGTAGTATCATTAACTAGAGTACCATATATTTTAATGTTTGCCATAATATATTTTATTCTTATCCAATTGTAAAATCAAACGTTCCAGCATTAAGCTACCCACTTGTACGATAACATTTGTATGTACCTTTTCTATCTACAGTTACTGAAATAGGATTTTCCATGGGAACTCCAAATCCAGAAGATGTCACTTTAGATATATTAAAGTTAGATGGTATGCATAACCACACGTAATCACCTTGATTTACATTCATAGAATATGTTCCATTTGGTGAACTCTTGATAGGCTACTTAGTAAAGCCCGTTATATCTGTAGAAGTTAAACTGGTTTTTGGTGAATGACCAAAAAACATAGGGTAGTATGCACGAACTGTCGCAGTAGCTGATTTTTGTACTTCATTACTTATTATATCTACTCTATAGACAACACTATCACTAGTAGTATCAAGATTATCTGTGATGCCATTAAGATTATCTATTGGAGTATTATGTATAACTACAGAATCTCTTTTAAGAGTTACACTCTATGGAATAAAAGGTTCATTATTAAATAAGAATCTACCAGCCATTTTAATAGAAGTAGAAACTCCTTTTTCGATTATAGTAGGAGAAACTGAAAATCCTGAAATTACTGTAAATTGATTATACAGTACTTCCCATACTTCTTCGTGTCTACCATCTGCGATCTATCCATCTAGAACCTTAATATTATTTATTAAATCTTTAGAATTACTAAGATAATTAGTATCTGATAGATCCGGTAGATTTCCATCACCAGTAATACCTATAATTCTATTGGTATTTGATAATTGTGCTCTGGTTGCGTAAGTATTCTAAGCCTCTTCTTTAGTAAGATACGGGGACAAATCTATAGGAGCTTGATATTCTCCCATCAATTCCCAATGATTATTCACATATATGTACTCTTTCCATATATTACCTTCCTCTCCGTCTTCATCTAATACCAAATATATTTTGGTAGGATCAATATCTTCAGTAGGTAATTCAAGTACTACCTTATATAAAGTTAAGTCTACTATACAAGATATTACATTATCAGATATATTGATACCAGCACCGGCTACCAGCTTATCTTGTTTACCTTGTTTTAAGGACTCTATATCTTGATCTACAATAGCTATTTGACCCTCAATAATCTTAATCTTCTCATCTACACGTTCTTCGTATGATTCTAATTGCTATTGTACATATTTTTTAATCTTCTCTTCAAATTCTGGTAGTGTACCTTCCAATACTCGAAGAGTTTCCCAATACCCTTCCGCATTCCAAGTTTTAATACTACCTCCTAGAGGATCAGTAGCCAGATCTACCCAATACATTACTTCATCTGGATTAGGCTAAATATCTGTTGCTCTAAAGTTTACAAATCTTACCATTTTTCTGTGCTTATTAACTATTTTTTAACTGTGTATAGTGCTGGCATTTCATCAAAGTTTCACTCTCATTTACGCTCTTGCGAGGAACAAGGTTACGCTTGTCTATCTCATCCTGAGGGACCTCTTGCAAGTCAATTGTTGGGAATACAGTGTATTTCATATGCTTTACTATTGAATTACTATCAGACTAATTATACTTGCTCCCAAGTAACACTCCCATCCTCGTTGAAGATAATTCTCTTACCTGCTATCTCAACTACTGCGTGAGAAGATGAACCTATTATTATCTGATTACTATCGGATACTTCAACATTATACCCTATAGCAATAGAATTTTCTATCGTTGCAGGGACACTCTTCGAATGTAGTTTAGCCGAATGTCCGATACAAATATTATTCTGACCATCAACATCATAATTGTTCATTGCATCCATTCCTATAGCGACATTTCCACCACCCTCCATGTACAATGCAGCATTAGCTCCGATCGCAACACAGTTAGTGTTATTACGTATACCAGCAGATGCCCCGACTGCGACACATTTTGTTTTAGCAAAACTTGAAGAGCCGCCACTCAATGATCTATGCCCTATAGCTACATTATCGGTAAAACTATTATTATTTGTCTGCCCCAGCGCATTTGTTCCAATTGCAACATTACGATCGCTTTCCTCTTTAACCTCTCCTAATGCAGCCTTTCCTATAGCTACATTATCCTCTCCTTTTGGTATATACCACGCCGCATCAGAACCTATTGCTATATTTCTATCTCCCTCAATTAGGCGCGTTAGGGGGAATGTTCCTATACCGATATTCCTTATAAGCTTACTATCTCCATTAGCAATTACCTTTACTTCTATTATTCCGGAATACTTTGCAGGTTCAATGGTAGCATCTTTCTATTCCACTAACTAACCATTCAGATTTGGAAATACGTAATAAGCCTGTGGATTAATAAATATAGGATTATATAAAATTGTTTTCATCTGTATCCGCCTCTGTGTTACCTATATGAATTAAAATACCATTGAAACCAGGTACATCTAATAGTCTAGGCAATTTTCCGTTACAGAATTTATACTGTTTATATTTATTAAATTTAGGAGACACAATATCTAAAGTAACTTTATAAGTACCAGTAGGTATCGCAGTCTTACCATATACTTTAATCCTCTATATGTCCTCTAGCGGCGTATCTTGTGTAAGTCCTCTGTCTGTATCTTCAAGAACATTGCAGAATTTAACGCCATCTATATACATATTACTTATAGTATATGTACTTCTTTTAGCTATTCTTTCTGATATTATATGCATAACTTCAATAATAATATTATACCTACTTGGATTGCTTGACCAATAATACCACCTATCATAGTAGCTATCCAGTCCAACCAATCCCATTTACCGCCGTGTTGTTTATCTTTAAACTCCATACCTGTAGCTAAACCAGCTACAAATAATATAGTGAACAGAGCACCTGGTAGTATTGCGTACTTCAGGTGCTTCGTTCTATTACTTTCTTTTAACCATTTAATTTGCATATCTTGTAGTTCTAGGTTGAGCATCATATACTATACTACCTAGTAAATCTGCAGCAAGATTCATTCCAAATTGTTTATCATCGTTATCAATTTCGTTTACTCTTACTATTACATATTGTAACATAGTATATATTGCTTCTAACAATTCCCTATCACTGTATTCACTCAGCTTGTTGGTCATTGTTTTCAGAATTTATAATTTCATCTAACATAGGTATTACAGATTCTTGAACTATGGCTAAGAAGCCATTAGATACTACACCTTTTATAGAAGTTGCAGCATCTTTGTCAAGTTCTACTTCACCATTATCATAAATGTCCTTAGCTAGTTCTAATCCTTCTTTACTTATAGCAGATCTATAAAGAATTTTACCTAACTCTTTTGACATATCTATATTCTCTTCATTACCCTCAATATCTCTAATAACTATATTTTTAAAATCTATTTTCATAATTTACATATTTAGTTAATAATAATACTGAACGTTAATTTGAGCAACAGGTCCTGCAATAATTACAGTCTTTACAATTTATTATGTTACACACTTTAACTAACTTTAAAGGTATATCTTTATCTATTTGTCTATTAATTCCACAGATCATAGATTCTAGCATCTATCTATCTTGAACAAATTCTACTTTAGTAAGTAGAAACTATAACTCATTAGAGCATATAGCAGACACTACGTCTCTGTTATTATACTTTACAGAATATAATAGTTTATTATTTACGTGATTATTTAGATCATTCATAATTATATTTGTTTCTAGAAATCAGACCCATTTTCAACCATCCAAGCAGGACAATTAAATGGAACAACAGTACTACCAGACATTACATATCCAGAAGCCATATTAGTGTATTTAAGCTGTACAAATTTATTAGGAGTTAGTGTTATTATACTCAGACTTAATGAACCGTTATATAGGAATTTACCAACTCCTCCAGGTAAATCACTTTGAGAGTTTTCAGTTACTACTCTCAGTGCGTAGTTGCCGGTACCAGTAGTAGAAGTATAAAATATATATAATGACATTCCTTCGTAGGTGTCATTAAAAGGTAATGATATAGTGTAATCGGTAGCTCCGACATCATCTATTACCATTAACTACTTATTAGATGTAATATTAGGTCTATATACCGAGGTGCTACCGGTTAGCTATGAGTAGTATAACTTATCATATTCCTCAGCACTTCTCATTCTTATTACACCTTTATTCATATCTACCTGTCCAGTGACAGCGTTCACCATGAAGTTAGGAATAAACACACTACTTATATAAAATTCAAACGATACACTTAAAGATCCAGTACCAAACTGTGCTATCTCTATAGATGTAGTATAGTCTCCTCCACTGCCAGCTTCACTAGATGGTAAAGTATATTCTACTGTAGAACTAGTTATAGGCATCTATATGTATTCCAGATTCCCGTTTTTAATATACTTGTATTGCAATTGTACAGTTGCTGAAGGGTAAGTTTTTACTCCTTTCAATTTTATTTTAAACTCAGGTGTCTATTTAGTAGTACTAACTATATCTGTATTAACCCCCCACATCATAGATACAACAGCGTTACGTACAGTCACTTTATATGTCTCTATTGATACGTCATCTATCCAGTTGGAATCTGAGGGCATGGTGAAATGGTTAGTGAAATTAACTGTATTATTGGTAAAATTCTAATAATTACTAGTAGCATTTCCTCCACCGTCAACTCCTTCTTGGCTGAACATATAGTCTCCGTTGAATATAAATTTACCCATACTACCGCCATCAGCAATTAATATCTTAGTAAACAAAGCTTCATATTTATCCATTAAGATCCATGTAGCATTACTGCCGTTGGCATTCCAATCTTGTTCTGGAGTCTTTCCAGTGCTAGTGCCCAACCAATTACCATTTTTGTTCATCACATAGTATTCATCATTAAAGCACACATATGGCGCCTTTTCATCAGTACAAGTATATGTCTTACTATCACTGTAAGTACCTACTGGATATATTATCCTACCCTTATTACCATCAGCTCCTACCCACTTAGTCCATTCATAAACTTCATAATCTGTACTTTCTACTGGACTAGTCTTATTATATGCTATGCCAATATATTTAGTATATCTATTAGGTGTATCATATATGTCAGCGTCAGAAGTAGGTTCGTTATCTGAATATTTTATCCAGGTATACAACGTTGCTCCTGGTTCTCCGTCCTACCCTGTTTCACCACTTATTCTTACAGGAGTACTCCAACCAGATTCCAGTTCATCATTAGGGGTTATAACTGCCATTATCATCCATAGTGTTTCTATATCTTCATCTACAGAAGGTACTGTAGTATTCCATCCTGCTGGATTACGGACCTACTGAGGAGTACCAGGAGAATAACCTGTAGTCACAGCTTTGAATCTAAATTCAGTATATTTACCGTCCTAAGCTACTCCATCCTTACCATTTAATGGAACTACCTCTCCCCAAACATGAACACTATTGGTTTCTCCGTATACTAAACCTATACATTGCCACCATTGCCCAGTAGAAGAATCTGGAAAGTCAACCCAACCGTCTAACCCTCCAGGTTGAGGAACTCTAAAAGTAGGTTTATCTGGTTTAGTGTTTGACTACTTATATACGTAAGTCTTCCAATTTGGAACGGTTCCAGGTTGTCCGTCTTCACCATCCTTACCATCTCTAATAACATATATAGTTTCTGTATCTACTGTCACTCTATTGCTTGATCTCTCATCGTATAAAGTGAATGTCACCTGAGCTGTAATTGAACTACTGGCTACCACACTACCTATTGAATAGTTAGCTTCACCTCCGTTATCTACTTTGTATGTGAACTTATATCCAGTTGGAGTAGTACTTAGAGTTTTAATAGTATCCCCTTCTATTAATTGAAGATCGCACCAAACGGAGTTTACTTCATTACTATCATCTTTAAATCTATGAATAGCGTTTACTGAAGGTAATAAAGAATATACCTTTGCATTCTCTCCGTCTGCACCTGGTCTTATCTTATTTATAGTAAATATTACATCTCTAATATATTGAGTACCGTCATTAGAAGCTTTAACGTTTACAGGAATTCTTATAACATCTCCAGTAGTAGAAGATATGCTTGTTACTGTAATTACTCCTGTTGATGCATTTGCACTAGCAGTTACTCCTTCTACAGATCCTACAGCTAAACTATCTAGTACTAACTTAGTAGTACCATAGTACATGCTTACTGTAGTAGTTAACGGTAATCCAGAAATTACATTACCTTTAGAATCACAAGCAACAGACTACATATCATTGTCAAAGTCTGTTACTAATCCTCCTACACCATCAACTCCATCCTTACCATCACTTATTTTGAATACAGTCTCTTTATCTACTAGAGTCTCTCCATTAGTAAGTAAGAATGTTACTTTTTTATCTATAGAAGTAACAGATAAATTCTAATCTATAGTATAGTTCTCTGCTAAGTCTTCGTCTATCACGTATTTAAATTGGAATCCGGCAGGAACAGAAGTGAGCATAGTAGTAACTTCTCCTTGTGTCTTCTTAATCCCACAGCTGATAAACTTAACATCAGCTACTCCTTTTTTGTCCACATGCATAGCATCTACAGAAGGCACTAAAGAATATAATATTGCATCCTGACCATCTGCTCCTGGTTTAATTTTATTAATAGTAAGATAAGTAGTTCTTTCTATTAACTCATTGTTCCATATGCATGAAGCATCAACGGGTATACGAATATTAGTAGGAGCTGAAGGAGTTATGGTGCTTACTGTTATTATGCCAGTCTTTCTATCTGCTGTAGCTGTAATTCCATCTACTTGACGTACACTTAAGGAACTAAGATTCAGTTCGGTAGTACCGTAATACATAGTCAATTTGGTAGTAACCGGCAATCCAGATATTACAGCCCCTAAATTATCTGTAGCTACCGATTGAACTTCATTGTCCAAGTCTAATACGATACTACCTAGTCCGTCTAAACCATCTTTACCATATTTAGCCCATAATGAAGGTCCTGTGTAAGCTCTCCATCGTCCCCCTCTAAATTTTCTTTGGCATACCCATTCATACTATAGTTCTTTAGTAACTCCTTGTGGGTTATCAGTCCAACCATCTCCTGGTATATATTCAATACCTTCGAAGTCTCCAGTTTCTTGATATGCGTCTGAATTAGTATTATTTGGAGTAGGATTATCAGGATCATTATTCGTAGCAGTTCTATAGAATATATATTGAACTCCATCTCCGTCCTATCCGTTCTCTCCCCACTTAGACCATAATGCAGGGGTGCTAAATTCTCCCCATTTATTATCCTTTTTACTTCTGGTACTAACCCATTCTGCTTTTAATATAGAAGTTACTCCCTTAGGATTATCTGTCCAATTAAGAGGAATAAAATCATCTACATCTTCTCCTACAGGAGTTTCAGGAGCATCACCTACTCCCGAATCAGTTGTACGAGTATAAATAAATTCTACTGAATTACCATCAGTTCCAGCTGCACCGTCTTGCCCAGATATCTTTATAGGTTCTGACCATTCCCCTTGTATATTAGGATTGGATGTAAACACTTTATTGGACATCCATACAGGTGGAGTTAATTCTTCGTCATTACTAGACCAACCTTCTGGATATACTATAATATTAGTATCAGCATTCCATTCACCTCCTACTGGTTTTTCTGGTTTTTCTATACTAGATTTATACGCGAATACAGTGTTATAAGTATCCCCAGGTTCTCCCTATCCAGGTTCACCTTGTGGTCCTTGTTCACCGGTTATTCTTATTGGGCCCTACCATTCCTTGACTAACTCGTTGTTTTCATCTATAAGAGCATTGATCATCCACATAAACTCACCTGGAGCTAATGTAGGTGGAGTATCTTCCCAACCAACAGGGTTTCTACTAGTTTTATTTAAGGCCGGTATTATATTTATGGATACACTCTTAGAATATTTGAAATCCATATAGGTATTAGTTTTACCGTCTTCAGCTGTGCACTATACAGGATCAGACCAAGTGGCTACAGTATTTGTACTACCGTCTACTAAACCCATAGACATCCACCATTTACCTTCAGCGCTAGGACCATCAAACCAACCATCAATGCCGGATACCCCAGGAGTAGGAGTAACAAAAGTAGGTTTAGATGGTTGCAATTCTGCTTGCTTAAACACCCATGTATTCCAATTTGGTTTCACAGATTGTCCTGGTTTTCCATCTAATCCATCTTTACCAGGAGGTCCTTGTTCTCCTTGAGGACCTTGAAATCCTCTTTCTCCTCTTAAACCTTGCGCACCCTATGGACCTACAAATTTAGCCCACACGTAATCTAATGGATTATTACTTGGTTCTTCGGTTTCTTTATTGGAAGCAATACCAATATATTGTGAGTCTTCTCCCGGCTGATCTGTCATCTAGTCTCCATATTGGGAAGGAGAATATTTAATCCAAGTAAATTTGGTATACTCATTAGTAATATTAGGCGTAGAAAGATCTATCTTGTTATTATTTACTACTGCTATTAAGCTATCCTTGATTGAATCGTAGTATATCTATCCGTCTTTATAGGTACCTGTAACATTTCCTTCTATATGTTCTGCTACGTCAATACCCTATGGTAATATCATAGTATCGTTTAATACTATGTCGCCGTTTACAAACTTACCTCCTTCGAATGACAATATACTATTGTTTGGTATAGTGATAGTTTTACCTTGTAAATCAAATTCGTATTGAATTACGTATATAGTATCACTGCTATCAAAATCAGTTTGTAGCAGTATATTTTTGTTATTAACTATTCTTTTTCGTAGAATTTTTCTACCTAATCCACTATATTTGCTAGGATTATACTCTTTATCAGCAAATTTAAGACTAAGATCATCATCTACTTTTATATCCTCACCATCAGCATATACTACACTTATAGGCTGCCAATATGATTCGTTAGTCAAACTTATATTACTCGGTACTTCTTTTATAGATATGAAAGACCTATATTGTTCGTCATAGACTAAACATAATCTATCATATTCTTTAGAAGAATCGTGCTTACCGTCGCAAGTAAGAGTAACTTTACCTAATAATTTTGTGTATTCCATTCTAAAAAATTAATTTTGTATCTGGTTTAATAAAGTCTTTAACATCTGGTTCATCAAAAGTAATCTAGTTATCTTTTGGATCAACTTCTACATTAGGATAACTAGCATAATCTGATATTACTACGATGTTACCCTAGAAGTCTAGAGCAACATATAAGAACTATTTTAATTCATTACATGTGCACATAATATTTTCATAATTTACATACTCCGTTAATACATTTATTACAAGGAGTGCTAGCTATATTACTGTCTATATTAACGTCTAATAACTTACTTAATTCTAAGTAAAACTGTAAAGCCTCTTTATTATGAGAAGTAGCAATAGCCTATTCTAGAAGCTGTCTTTTAAAGACTATTAACATTATAGTTTGCATTTGTCTATCATCTAAACAGGTGCTACAATAATTGTGTAATACTCTTATTTCAGCATTATAAAGTATGTTAGGATTATAGTACACTCCATCTGCATAATCATTTGCGTATCTTTCTGTAGTACAAAACATTTTAATGTACTTAATATTAGTATCAAACTTAGATATAATATCTGATGTAGCAGATATCTCATACGCATACTGTGTAGTTACTTCTTTCTCTTCTCCATCTCTTACAATTTCTTTCAGAGTGAACTCACAATTAGTGTAATTCAATACATAATCATGATTATCTGGACTATCACAGTAAATATTAGCGACATTTAAACATTCGTCAACATATAGAACTATGTCATTAGTATTTACTATAGATATAGTACTATATACTTCAAAAGTCATAGTATCGTTTTTAAAGTTTACATTAACTATTTTATTCATAATCATAAAATAAAAAAGTGGAGTGGGAAGGAATAATCCAACCCGCCCCACTTTCGTTTAGTAAAATGTTAATTATTAGGCAGCGATGAAGTTTTCGATACCTTTTGCTACAATGGAAGAAGCAAAACCAGTTGAATGCTTAACATACAGTTCAGTAGTAAGCGGAGTGGTTTTGATGTATTGATTATCATTACTCAGATACTTATTATCGTTTTCTACAGTAATATAATCGTAAGTAGCATCTTGCTCTACCATTCTATCTTGTACTACTTCAGGATAAGCTCCAGTAAATACATGACCTTGGTAACCCATATAACGTACTTCAGCGTCACGTACTTGTTTCCAGTAACCTTTACCAGGATTACCAGGAGTTTTAACAATCGTAGCACCAGGAATAGCGTCAGGCTGATTACTCAAAATAGCACCAGGAATAGTAACATACAGACTAGCTTCCATATCTACTACAGAATATTCATTCAATGAATATACACCGTTATTGTCATCTTTTTCCATTGCAGTTAAAGTGATAACTGCAGCAGATGCAGATGCATTAACTCTACGGTTAGCATGTTTGTTAATCTTTTTAACGATAGCGGCAGCTAAATCAGCAGCAGTAGTGTTAGCAGCAAATACTTCGTATGTGTGTGTAAACTGACCCGGAGCTTCATACATGTCTTTATATACTATTCTCAGTACATATCTGTGACCTGCAATAATAGTAGCATCAGTAAGAGTAATAACAATCTTGTCCTGAACTGGAGCTACATATTCTCCAATAACTGCACTTGGATTGGAATTCTTCTGAATTTCATTACCAAATTTAATATTAGCCTTATCAGCTACACTACCATTAGGCATAGTAACTTTTACTTTATTCTGGGCTACACCTATGTACAAAGAAGTAGCTTTAGCTGCATCAGCAGCAGTTTTGATAATAGCTCTATTCTGGTCAAACAGAGCAACATCGCCCGCAGAAAGTGCATCAGCAGTAGTATAAGCTGACGGAAGATTTTTACCGATCAAAACGGTATTTACGTGTTGAATCATTTTAAAATTTATTTTTTAGTTTAACATAAATGCGCGCTCATGTAAACTTAGTTCATGTTCTACTTTCCTTATTTCAGATTTCCACGTTCATGAACGCATTATTGTTCATCAGATTTCTCTGATCTTTGTGTTGAAGCAGCTTGTGCTATATACATATTTACAGCCGCATCTACAATTTCCTAATGAGTATGCTCAGGTAATTCTGTGTACTCTTTGGTTAAATTCTAACCTATATTTTTTGCAGACCTTAGAAAAGTGAGGGTATATTTGTGAATAGCATAATTACCGTCAGTATACAATACAATATTGTTTTCTGTCTGCAATCTAACCGGTCTGGCCTAATTATGATGTAAGTGATATTCCGAAAGACTGTTTTCCAGTATTCGATCTATCGTTTCAATAGTAGCTTCAATAACATCTCTAGTTTTAGTTATTAAGTTAGGACATTTATTGTCAAGTATTTTAATCTAAACTTCTTCACCTAAACTGAATAAATAATTGTTGGGATATTGTACTATCCACTTGTTATCCTATACTTTAAAGTCTAAGGAATTATATGTATTTGTCTATACTAATGTACGTAACTTATCAGATAATTCTTGATTCTATTGGAATACTCTATATACCTGTTTTACATATTCATCTTTAGCTTTATTGATATAGAAGAATATAGTGTCTGAAGGTAACTTTACCTTTAGATTATAACCAGGAACTATAGTACTCAACTATCTTTCAAATGCTATTTGAAATTCTCTTTCTGTCATAATTATTCAGATAATTGGTTTAACTGTAATTTACTAGAAGTTCTTTGAGATTCAATATTTTCTAATGCTAACACTACAGCTCTATTTATTACTTCTGACATTACATCATCCGGTAAATCTAATTCACCGTCTAGATTAGTATAGTCAAATTGAGTAGGTTTCTTTATATAAGTAATATTTATTGCATACTTGTTATTAGATGGAGCATATTCAGTTTGTTGCATCAATATTGGATCAACGTACAGTAACATTTTATTATCCTCTAATACTACCACGGGTATCTCTACCCAAGGTATATTATTATACGTCTGTTTGAATAGCATTGCAGTATTATGATCAACAATCATGCAGTTAGCAAAATTATTACCATACTTTAGTGTTACTGCCCATATTGTTACTCTATTCCCATCATCATGCACATTATCTAATACAAATTCATTATATGCATTCTTCTGCATTATTAGATTTTCATCTGTACGTATGAGCTTATCTAACTCAGATATTCTCTATAATGATCCTTCAAAACCTAACTTTAGTATATTGTTACCACTTATTTTGTTGCTTATTACATCATCCTAAGCCTAGTTAAGAAATAAATCTATCTCCTAAGGTAGGAATGCAGGAGCTCCCCCAAAGGCAACTCCCTAAGCATTCTTATCTAGGATAACTTTAAACTAAATATGTGCAGTACGGTTATTCATTATTTAGACTTAATTTCATTTAAGATTGCCATCTTAATATCATTATTCTTCTTATCTTTCAAATAGGCTATCACATCTTCCAAACCATTACCAATCAGATCTGTACCAAAGTAATATTGAGCCCTATTCTTTCTAATGATATTCTTTGCAATAGCTTCTTCAATTACAAAGTTTATTTCTTTGTTTGGGTTTTCTACCCATTTAAGTATGTAAGATCTAGGATCTTTTTCAATCTGTTCTGTCAATTTAGCTTCAATAAGCTCATTAGACATGTTTTCAGATCTAATTCCATAAAGTCTTAAACACTTACGCATGTCTTCAATGGACATCTTATCCATTTCTCTATATGCTTCACGTTTGATCTTATTGATCTTATTAGCTTCTTCAGCTTCACTGTTCTTGTTAATAATAACATAATCAGTAGCAGGTGTTATTTTATTCAATCCATTTGCTACTCTCTTATGTCCTTTAAGGAACAGATATTTTAGTTCATCTTCAGGTTTATCAGTATCAAGTAATACGTCCTTTTTGCCAATTTTAATGGCAAAAGTATCCCAATAGTTACTATTAGGTGCCAAATGACCTTCTGCAAAACCTAATTCTTTTTCTAATCTAGCTGCATCTTCTGCAGTTAAACCAGTATATAAATTACCGGATCTAGTCCAATATGAGCTTACATAATCATAACATGTAGGCCATTTAGTAATCCCTGTCCAAGGATTTGATTTAATTATTCTAACGATTATTTCCATAATATTAAATATTAGATTGTTCAGTTAGTTGTTCTTTGTAAGAAAAATAAGCTTTGCATTTTCTGCAATACTCTCCGGATTTACAATATTTAGTAACAGTATCTTTACTTATATTAAAGTATTTAGCACATTCTTTCATTGAATTAAACTCTTTACAGGATTCTATTTCTTGATTAGTTTCATTATCTATTGTTATGAACTCTGCTATTACTCTTTTTTTACCAAGTTCTATCATAGATTCTATATGCTTTTTTTTCTTTTCTGACACTATTCCTGTTCTAGATTCAGACATTCTTTTCTTTGTTTCCTCGGAATGTTTTCTACCAATAGCTTTCTGTCTGATCTTATCTTTAGTCTCTTCAGAATGTTTCTTTCCAAAAGTTCCATCTCCACCTTCTGTAAGGTTATAACCGATAGTTCTATCTGTAGAATTGTACTGCTTTATCCAGTATTTTTCTTTTTCTTTTAATTCATCATATGTATCTGCAAAATCTATTATTTCTAATGTGAAATTTTCTTCACCATATTTTGCCATTGAACGATGAATGGGAGAAGGTTCTCCGATGCGAGATTCATACCAATGATGGCGATATCTCGCACCAGAACCTTGATTGGTTATACCAATATAAACTTTATTAGTTACCTTATTGGTTATTTTATATACTTCGTTACTTTTCATAATGTATTATTTAATTTACATTATATGTAACGTATGATTCCATAAAAAGTTGCTAATGAAATTGAATTAATTATGGTTACTCACTTTCCATTATGAGCTCGCCACAGGCTCTGGGGTCGCGGAGCATAATACCCATTTCTCCAAGGAAGAATACAGTATAACCATCCTTACCATTAGATCTCAGAGTATTCTTAGAGTTTGCATAACCAGACGGAGCAACTGCACCACCAGTATACCAAGTAACAAACTCGCGATCTTTACGAACTACTTTTACGATGTTAGCTTCACCATCACGTCTACCAAGATCTAAGAATGTCATACGATATGACTCTAGAGGTTTCAACGTAACAGGATGTAATTGACGATTATAAGTAACATCATCATACAACGGGAAGTACTTCAGAGTCAATTCAATACCATTAGTCATTTTGTAAGTCTTAAACTGACCACCAAAAGTAAGATTATCTCCAGAACCTGTAACAAATACTGTGTCAATAAGATTCATATTGACCATCTTTTCTTTCAAGATTCTATCAAATTCTCTCATACCCATCTCACCGGTCAATGCAACAAACTTACGTTCATTAGTACCAAGTACATTATATGACAGATCAAATAAGAAGTCTTCTAACAATTCTGCAGTAAGTCTAGTATAGTAACGTTTGTTAGACGGAGCAATCTGTTCCAACAAACCAGCACCCATAAATACAGGACGGCCATTAGTACCTTTCAGATTACAAGTACCATCTTTGTTTACATTATTCTTCATGTAAACCAACATTCTTTCACATCTCTTATACCACTCTCTCATAGCAACCCATTCTTGGTAGTCTGCCCACAGATAAGATTTCTTACCTGTCTTAGGATCCTGCAATGCAATAGCCATTACTGTAGAATAAGCTGAACCAGTAATATCATAATTGATACGAATTGTAGTCAAATAATTACGCATCTTAAATGCAGTATTATAGTTCAGGATATCACCTTCTTCACTATATTCTTCTACAGCAGAAGCTAGACGTGACACTTGGCAACCAGGTTTCAGGTATTCAGCAGGAATATAAGAAGTAGGTTGGCCGTCTGCAATATAACAGGTATAAACCCATAGATTGCCATCTTGGTAAGGAGCACCTGCAACACGTACTTGGAAGTCTTTGTTATCAAATTCCAATACAGCAGTAGGTCCAAACCAATTATCTTCCAACCACAACATGATTGGAGTATTACCTAAACCAGCTGTAGTTGTATCTGTGATGGCTGCGCCATTCCATTTAGCATCTCTAATTGTTACTGCTCTGTCAGCGTCAATCATTACATTCCACTCCCAACTAGGCTGATCAATGGTCATCACATTACCAAGACCACCAGTGAGCATATCCAAAGAAGTGTTGTAACCATTATCTTTAGTACCAAATACATAAGACAATACGGTAGCAACCTGATACGGATTCTATTGTGAAGCTGCTGAAATTTTAGCAGTATCAATCAGATCACTGAACCACTTGCCTTTGTACAAAACCAAATTGTTTAATATATTGTTATCCATATATTTTAGTTATTATTTTTAAATTTCCAAATAAAATTTTTTTACTGTTTTATATCGTCCACTACATGCTCTAAGAATGTCTCTAGCATAAAACTATTTTAATCCTAAAGAGTATGCCGCTTCAGTAGCACTATCGTGTTCTCTTATGAATACTCCGTCAAGTGTAAATTGTAATACTGGAATACGTCTACTTAAAGTTTTCCTATATTTTCCAGTGCCATAATTAACATTATACTTAGCATCACACCATTCTAGATTATCTACACAGTTATTTAATTTGTCTTCATCTTTATGATTAACCTAATCATAATTATTTGGATTATTTAAAAACATCTATGCAACCAATCTGTGTATTCTATAACTTCTTTTTACTTTATCTTTATATAAGACTACAAAGTAATAACCTCCTCCTTCTATAGCTGGAACTAAAAATTTTTCTTTATACGTTACCTACCTACCATTTGGAAATCTTCTAGAAGGTGAATGAAACACAGTATGCTATAGAGACTTTACTCTACCAAGACTACTAATCTAGTAATCAGGATATCCTGGAATATCTTTCCAGACTTCTTTCTCTTTCATGAACTAATTTAATTAGTTATTATTAATCTACACGTAATTGTCGTGCAAAGGAACTCCATAAAGTAGTATCTTCATTAGAGATTTCCTGTTTTTTAGTCTTCCTACTTACTCCTGTTTTACTTAAACTGTTTTTGAATTTACTAATAGCATTATTAGAACCTTCACTTTTAGCAGCTTTTAACAATGTGTCTCCCTTCATAGTAAAGTAAGCAGACTCAAGTAAGTTCTTTACGCTCTTAGACCAATCTTTTTGAAATCTGGTCATACCGTCAGCGTCAGGTTTAAATATATACTCTAGTAATACCTTTTTATCTTTTTCAGGTATCTTAATACCGCGTATATTATCCATGCCTTTTATTTCGTTGACAACGTTCTAAAAGTATTCCTGTTGACGCTTCTGAGCTGCCTTAGCTTGGTTTTCTTGATCTTTCAATAGCTGTTGTTTCTTTTGTTCTCTTATCTCTTTCAAGGCTTCCAAGGCATCCTCAGCTTCATCTTCAAGTAAACCTGCATCCTCGTACTTAGTTAACTTTTTCTCTATTTGTTTGCTATTAAAACCTTTTTCCTTCAAGAATTCTTTCAATACAAGTTTTTGATTTGTTTCGTCTTCTTCAATACTAATTTCTTCAAGATCAAGTTCGCCATCAATTTCGAAATAGTCTCTAAGATTACCACCGTTCTTAACAAAATTATCCAGTGCCTCTACCTCTTCACTAGCGTATTGAGGTACTGAATTCTCTTCAATTACTGATTGAAAATAGTCAACGAGTTCCTCAGGAGTAGAAGGAATTTCCTCTTCTTCATCAAGATCCCAGCCCATTTTTTCTGCCATTACTCCAAAGAATGCACTTACTGCATTAGTGTCATCATCAGTTTCTTCAGTCTTTGTACTTCCTTCGTCTTCTCTAGTTGAATCATCATCTTCTTCAACTTCTTTATCCTTTCCGGTTTTCTTTTTAACAGGCGTGTCCTGCTCTTCATCCTCTTTAGCCGAATTATCATCTTTCTTATCCTTTTTAGGATTGCGTAATCCTTCCAGTTCTTCGTCAGTTAACTCTTCTGTTACAGCATCTTCATCTACCTTAGTATCATCTACCTCAGTATCTTCGCCAGGTTGCTTGATTTCTGTCTTAGTAAATACATTAGCTCCTGGCATGAAATCTTCAAATATTTCAAAACCGTTTAATGTTTCTTTTTCCATAATTATATATAATTAGATTTATTTTCTCTTTCTTCCTTTGTGTTTCCATTTCTTAGCGTTCTAAGCAAAGATAGCTCTCTTCCTAGTTAGTGGGTTCTTACTGTGCGTAAGTTCTTCCGTACTTTTACCAGTACGTTTCTTTAAAGCATTAAACTTCCCTCTATTCTTCTTTTTGATATGTATCCCACCATCTTTATAATTAGGTATCGGATACTGTGGCATTATCCCTACCATATCTCTTATATCATTCATTCTACTCAGTTCCTTTATATACTGCAGCAGTACCTAAACCTAATAATGGTATAGAGTTAAACCACTTAGTATACTTATTAATATTCTTAAACTATTTACTAGCTCTCACTGCTGATCCATAAGTATCAGTATCCTTTAAAGTATTTAAAGTCTATTGAAGCAATTTAGCATCAACTTTATCGCCTCTTCTGTTAATCTTGCCACTGTTAAACAGATATTCTCTAATTTGATTCATATAAGCCTTCTATTCAGTTGGTCTCATACTGATATCCTCACTCATCTTATAGAATAAATTACTATTTCCAGATGCTCCTGGAGTTTTATTTGTAAGATAATCTACTAAATGATTCCATTCATGTTCTGTTACATTACCTGATAAATCTGTTTTAGTCGGATCTATTCTATAATTGAATTCCTCCATTCTAGGGAATTCTCCTCCAGCCATATGTCTATTTGCAGCACTGGTAGTAGCACCCATCTAAGCTCTAGCATTAGGAAGATTATTAGTAAGTTCTACCTGAGGTAATTTACTAGGATTAGTATTATATGTAGATATTAAATCTGCATAAGTCCGCATATAGTTATCACCGAATTGTTTACGAACCTACATAGCTCTATTGAAATAATCTGGATCATCTTGCAACCTTTCGACTACTTTATATCCTTCGTTTCTGGCTTTAGGTTTAAGATACTACTCTCTACGAGCAGCTTCTATTATTCTATCCTTTTCTAACTGTTCTGCCGCTCTGTTTACTTTAGGAATAGGTCTCTTTACCTTAGGAGTTATACCTTTGTATGAACTTCTAAATTGTTTAACAGTCATTGGCATAAAAGGAATTAGACCCATTGCTGCTAAACCTGCACCAGACCAGTCTTTGTTTCTTAAAGCTTCATAAGTATCATATATAGATATGGCATCACCAATAGGAGTTACATTTGCGGCATCTTCAAGATCTACTATTGGTCTCAAACCTCTGATGAATGGTTTACCGGTAAATCTATCAATCTCATCACTACTATTATCATAATAATCAGCTAACTGATCTTCAGTATACTTACGTCCATATCTATCTTTGTATAACTTACCTTTATATGGTTGAGGCTCTTCAGGAATTATAGGCTTATTACTAGGAGGTATTTCTCCTCCTTCAGCATAATTCTTAAAGTCAAGGTAAGTCTTACCGGGATTCTACTCCCGGTACTACTTCAACTATTGCATTCTATTTCTAAATGCTTCTCTATCCATAACCTTATTTCTTTACAGGTTTCTTTCCGCCTTTCTTGCATCCCATAATTAATCCTCCTTATAACTTTTAATTTTACAATATTTCAACCAAGAATAGTGTTTCCTAGTCTCAGGGTAAGTGTAGTTATTTTCATTATTGTAAGCTTCCTCTTCAAAACTAACATCATGATATATAACGTTCTGTTTACTGAATAACCTAAATAATCTAATTATACAATATTCTGTTCCATACCATATATAATATGGTAACCATAACATTTCTTGCATCTATTTTAAATGAATTTTTTCATGGTTATAGCTCTTAGCATTTATCTTAGAAGCATCCCTAGTAAATATTAAGCCAAATAGATTTATATATTTATAACCCTTAAAAGGTATCCATTTATTCTGTATTACTCTCATATTATTTCTCTCCCGCTACTTTTATAAAATAACAATCTAATTTCTTCATAAAGCCACCTGTATTATCGAGTGCGTATTTGATTGCTCCCTCTGTAAATGTTGATTGGGATGTCTATTAGCTTTAAGATTTCTTTTATGTTCCTTTAATCTTCTTTCTATATTAATAGAGCTACCAATATATCTTTTATTAGTTTCTTTATTATATATCTAATATACTCCTGCCATAATTATTTACCTCTTGCTGCTTCTGCATTAGTTTTATTCCTTAATGCTGTTCTAGCTTTAATTCTTTCTCTTTCAAGAGCCGCATCATCTTTTTGTTTTTGGATATCTTTTTGAGCTTGCAATTTCTGTTTTTCAAGTTCAATCTTCTTATCCTCTATCTCCTTCTTCAATTGTTGTTCACGCATTTTAGCATTGAATTCAAATTGTTTAGAAGCTTCATCAGATGCTTGTTTTCTTTCTGCTAATGCCTGAGCTGCAATTTCCATAGTATCTGGTATTCCGTTTCCATTCTGGTCCATGTTCTCCGCACCTCTATAAGCGTTCAATTGAGCTACAGTAATCTTAGTTGCATTGTTAGAATCAATTTCATATTTCTTAAGATCCATTTCAGCTTCTTTAAGCATAAGTTCTTCTTCTTTAACCTCATTTTGCATCTGCAACATCTATTGTTCACGTTCGGCTTGTGCTTGTTCCATAGCTTGTTGTTGTTCCATTCTCTTCTGTTCAATTTCTTCAAGCTTATTTTTAATCATTGTTACATTATCCATAGTAATGATTTCGGTGATATCTAATAAGCTAGCTCCATTTTGCATAGCTGATTGCATGAGGTTCTTAAGTGCGTCTATTTGTTGTTGATTTTTGGTAGTATCTTCAACAAATACGTCATAATCTTCATAGAAGAAGTTATCTGATAATGTTATAAAGGCTCTAGTAGCATCATCTAGTATGTACTATAGATTCGTTTTATTGTCTTTCCAAGCCCATTTAGAAGTGTTTAAAAGCATGCTAATAGCCTCTCTTTTTACTTGATTATGAGTCCAGAACCACGGTTCAGTAATATGAGCAGACTATACTACAGATCTTTCCACATTGCCTACCAATTCATTAGAGGATATACTACCTTCCCTTTGCTTACTTACTCCAGATATTTCAGATAACATAGATTCTATCTTATCCATTAACATAATGTACTAATTAATAGTATTAGCCATAGTAAGATCTAATGCTGTAATCTGATTAAATTGAGCAGGCTTACCTCCTTCTCTACCGGGTATATCCCAACCTTCTTCATACGGATTAATAAAATTAACCCCTAGAGCTGACAAATAATGCATCCATTTGGATACATCTATATTCATAGACTTAGGTATCTAAGTAATATCCATATTCACCACTTTACCTTTATCTCTAGCCATTGCTAATTCTAGGCGATACCATAGTACAATATACATATACTGTAATGGTTTCATCATACTTACTAAAGATCTAGGCTTACTATTAGTATTATTATATATTACTCCAGTATATGGTAATCTCTAAGCATTAGGATTATCGGCTGATATAAATTGGTATTCTATAGGACCCATACCGAAATATAGATCTTCTCCAGCTCTATATCCTTCGTATGTCTCTATAATCCATTTCCATTCTACATTTAACTCCATGCCAGTAACATTGTAAGTCTCATCTACTACATATTCTACAGGCTCTCCAGTTTCTGGATCAGTAATGGTAACGAAACCTATTTTCTTAAAACCTTGCCAGCATGTATGCCATACGCTTATGTTACTCCCGTCCTCAAAAGGATTAGTACTAAATCCATTAATAGTGTGGGTTTTAATATGAGGGTAATCTAATGAAGTTTTACGCACCTCAGGATTAACTCCTCCTTTTGCTGAGTCACTCATTAGATCTAGAAGCTCATTTAATTGTTTTTCAGACAATTTATCATAATATCTATCGTATATGTCAGTAACAGATAGTTTCATTTCATAAACACACCACTGTGCATCATGAATAAATTCTAGATCTGATGTTTCAGTATCATAATCAAAATACAGAGGATTGATTCGTTCTAAACAAGGTTCCCCATTTAATATACCTACATAATAGATTTCTTCTCCTCCTATTAAGGCATCTTTCCAACCTTTGAAGAACTCATGAGTAATATTTAACTTATTCTTTAAATAATTTAGACTATGATATGCAGTTATTTCGGCAATATCCTTATAGTCTTTACTCATATACTTTTGTATCTATTCTGGAGGCATAATCTCTCCAGATTCTAAAGCTTGTTGATATCTAGCTTGTTCTTCCGGCCCTAATTTACTCATAATAGTAGCCTGAATATAGTCTATCAACATTTGTTTAGCTTTATCTTGCATTTCACTAGTAGCTATTTCACTAGTACGAACTACTCTGAAATTAAATGGTCTTTTAGTCTCTTCTCCAAGTAACAGGTCTATCTTAGGTTTGATTATATTATAATCCTAAGCCATAGCTGGAAACCCGTCCTATTGTTTAAATGGATTTGTAACATACTTTAAATCTTTTTCATTGTATATACTATTATACAAATCATAGTATGTCTACATCTCTTCTCTACGAGTTCTATTGTTACCATTTCTAGAACCACCTTGACTTTTACCAATTATATAGTCTACGCAACTTTTCTTCCAGTCTTCTGTCTTTTTAGACATAGGTAGTTTCTATAGTGGAAATTGATTGATATTTTTCATAGTTAAAACATATATGCTTTTATATTATCAATAGTATCGTCGTCACGATACCATTCTTGAGTAAAAATAGGACCTTCGAACAGTACCCTATTTTTATTCTCTTTTTTTTTCTCTTTAACCTTTACATTATAGAGCTACTCTCTATAAATCATCACCTGCATCAACGCCATGACTCTATCAAAGTTTCCTGTATCATTATAGCTTATAAGCTCTTCTAATAGCGGCTCTGACAATATGTTGTGCAAGTTCTTTTTACCAGGAGCCTATTCTTCATTTAACCAGTCCTTAATCAAGCCTTCTCCCCATTGCTTGATCTATTTATTCATGTGACAACCTTTTTTTCTTTGTACTTTGGAATTACCAACTACATCGGAAATAATATCGGGTTGGTCGGCCAGCAAATAGTCGCAATGCTTAGCAGTAAAATAAGGAAACAAGCCTTTGCGCTCATTCTCGTACATGATTCTACCATTATAGTATACGGCTAATTTGCGTAAATTTTCATAATACTCTTCAGCTGTAGATGGGCGGCCAGTATACTCAGCAACAATAATATCATAATAGTTTTCGAAGTCTTGAAAGCGTTTATAAACAAATGTAGATCCCAACGAGTTAGTACCAGATTGATCATGATCATAAGGGTCAACGCCTAGTATGTATAAACCTATAGGAGCATCTTTAACTGGATGTTCCCATATAACTATACTTCCTGTTGGATTATCATCCTTTTTTAACGGATAATGAGTTATATCACCAATTTTTTTAATCACCCACTTTAGTGTACCATCCTTTTCCCATATCAGATCTCCAATCTATTTATGATTACTTAAGTGTTTATTAGTACGTATAGTAGCTAACTATTCCTATAACTCTTTCTTAGGGAATATGTTACCACCAAACTCCAAACATGCTTCCTAGGGCGTTATACAGTTATGTACCCAAACACCATTAGCAGATAGGGCGTGTGTGATAGTATTAATATCCCACACTTTATCAGTTTTTACGTATTCAATTGATACTATTTTACCATATGAGTAATCACGCATTGACTTAGAAGGTTTGGTATCTTTGATGTGCTCATTCTTTCTATAACTTATAAATCCGATCTATTCTCTAAACTTAGGTATATCTATCTTTCGCATGTTTAACTTGTTTTCTATATACATGTATCCGTTTCCATTTATAGAGTTTCTAGATTTAACAGAAGCGTGAATGTCAAAACCTCTCAATAAGAACTACATATCTAACAATACCTATTTTTCTTTGCTAAAGAAACCTACATGATTACCATCTTTAGAAGAATACCCGTCAGAATCAAATAGGCCAGATAAAAATGCAGAAACTACAGATTTTGGTGATTTTAATATATATTCAGGAATATATACTCTTCTCATTAGATTACCATTAGAATTAGAACGTAACAACTGTAAAGCCTTAAAGATTTCTATAGATCCTTTTCTAGATACTCGTAACTCTATTCCTCCTTTTAATTTTCCAATTTCAGTTTTATTACAACCTCCAAAATTAAGATTGAAAAAAGCCTCTGCCCATTTTATAGAGTCTATATCCTATTTATCGAATACTAAGCCTATTGCTCCGCTTGGACCATAAAAGAACCCATCTCCCATAAATAATCCTAAAAATCTACCCCAGTCTTCATCTATCAATATAGAAGTATTGGTTGCAGGAATCAATCCAGGAACAGAAACGCGTTGATATACTTCAGAGAATTCTGTATTATAATATTTAATTAGATCTCCTACCTTGTAATCTTTTAATTCTCTATACTATTTACCATCAAATATTTTATGATTATCTGTAAGTAACAGTTCCACTCCATCTTCTGTAGTTAATCTGTATACATCCTTTACACCTGATATCCACGCTTTAGGATTATCCTTTATTCTTGTTACTCCATCTTCTGTACTAATCCAAGTATCACCGTCTAAACAGTGTTCTGCAACGTATCTATCTACTGCTACAGAGTTAGTAGCATTTTCTATTACTTTTCTACGCTCAGCTAATATATACTCTACGGACTTTCTACGTAACGTATTTCCATCATTGTCCATGTATATTCTATTACCTTCATCATCACGGAAGTCCATGTTAGTATACTGAGGTATAAAGAATCCACACTTCTTGTCCGATGGAGTTTCATCCCATATGTTATCAAATCCCATACAGTTGTAACCATCAGGATTATAGAACATATCTTTAAGAGTCTCAAAATGGCTATCTTCGTCACCGCCTGTACCAAATGCAATCATTGTTCCAAACGCCATACCGTCTTGTTCTACAGATGGTCTAGCAATCTGCCATGCGGCACCTAGTTCTGAGAATGAGCCAGCTTCTTCAAAGATAATTAACTTACCAGCTTTACCACGAACTACGTCAGGATTATCTTTTAGAGTAACGCCAATTATTTCTGACTTGAAACCTAATTCTATCTCATTACCATATTCGTCCTTAGTAAAGAATCCGGCACGTTTACGCATCTAAGTATTAACAGATCTCTTCTTACCCCAAGCTGTATTCTTATCTATAAAGTCCATATAGTCCCATGCTTTAGTAAGAATACCGTCTTCTGTTAAATACTACTTATTACTAGCATATATATATGTTTTACTACCTGGGAATAAGTAGTAGTTACGGCACGCCATAGAAGCGTTCTTATATGAGTAACCCTTACGTCTACTCTTCAATGCGCATAAATGTTTACCTTCTCCTTCAGCATCTTCTACTGCTTGAAAGAAGTAATAGTCATAATCATAGAAGTCTGGAAACTATAGATCACGTGTCTTTTTTATCTTAGTAGATCCATCTGGATTGTTTATAGTAGTATAGATAATTCTTTGAATAGGACAGAAGTTTAAATAAAAATAGTTATACCCACTGATGAAATCTCCATCATCCGCTGTATAACCATTCTTACATCTATCCATCTGTTCATCCCAGTAAGCAAAAAACTCTGATGTTCCTTCTGGATATGAACAATAATGCCCTGTAGCTATAAACTACAAGGCTGGTTCTCTAAACTTATTGCTATTTTTTATCTATTTGTTGAAATCTACCATTTATATGTTTCTTCAAAAGTATTTGTTTTGGGTTCTGTTAACATATTATTAAGAGGAAGCTCAGTTTGTTCTTCCATAGCTAATAATAAACTTCCAAACTGAATCAGAAAATATTCTCCAGGACTACAGTTCTATAATAATATATTAGACATTTCCATGTTCTTTTAATTTTTAGTTGCGGGAGTTGGATTCGAACCAACGACCTTTAGGTTATGAGCCTAACGAGCTACCAACTGCTCCATCTCACAGTACAGCGGTTTAACCAAAACCAGGAACCGCCTACCTGCCTACTTACGATTAGGACCATCATGAGCTGTGTTTATTGTTAATTACGCAATAAGTGACTTAGGTGTTTACGTTGTATGCGCGCCATACTTCATTGTTTTTCAAACGATTTTTGTGCTTCTTCTTTCGATGGATAGTACTTACCAATCCAACTGTTTATTTGTGTATCCGGGTTATAGAAGTCCACATATGACTGCTTGCACACATAACCCTATTTTTCTTGCAACTAGATACTATCAAGTCTACTCTGTAGTTCATATTTCATGCAAGCTGACTTAAAATCCAACGCCTCAATCACAGCGTGTAACTCGGGTTCGCATGGTGAATAACCATCTACAGAATAATACCCTGTCCATATTTCAAACTTTCTCATGATAATGTAGAGTAAGGAGGCTCGCAAGATAAAACGCCAACGCCCCAGTACGCTGGTGCATTACCCAAACCGCGAATCGACCTCTTTAATAAATAAGTTAAAGGTAAGTAGAGGGTCATTCTTATCATATTTCAGAAGTTCGGATACTACCCACAGCTACTGCAAACTTACCTTTATTGGTACCCCCACCAGGATTCGAACCCGGACCCGCTGGGTTAGAGCCAGCTGTGCTACCGTTACACGCATAGGGGAATATTAAGCGGGAGAGGAAAGATTCGAACTTTCAAACCCAAGAGTTTTGTTAGCGACGACTTTGGGGCGCTTCCGTCAATCTACTGCCGTATACATTCCGCCACTCTCCCGTGCCAGGGAATATTTAATGTCTGTCCCTGTCAGACTTTTAAATATCAAAACCAAGAGAACAGTCTCTTATACCAAGGTTTTCTTTGACCAAGTTTATGTAAAACTGCATATGCTTCTTCCATCTGCTGCCATACTTCTTCTTGGGTTTTATTCATATCAATTACAATATTTACTTGCTTTTTCATCTTATTCAAAATTATATTATTATAAACGTATTGTTTAATTTTGGTTGTCTTTAACTGTATTATCCTGCCAACTCATAAGGATTAACCTTGGCATCTCCCTTTACTTTACCCATAGTTAATTCCTCAGCTTGAACCATAGACTTTAATGCTTCTATACTCTTAATAGTATTAGCTGTAGAGCCCATTCCAGCTAGTAGATCTTTGATCTTCTTCTCATCCAAACAATCATCTAATGACTCTTCATACCATTTAGTGACTGAGTCTAATTTGTTCATTTGAGCGTCTAGCATCTTTAGTATTCTAGTATTCTGCCAATCTATATACTCCTGTTCAGCTACCTTTTCTTCTTCAGTAAGTTCATAGCTAGGGTCTTCAAATACTTGCTCTTTGAGTCTTATTTCTCTAGTATGAGCATCCATACTCTTCTTATATGGGCTACTCCATTTATGCATAAGTACTATATAAGTAATAACAAGCTCTTGATGAACTTTGTCTTCCGAAGTATCATGTTCATACAGTCTTTTGAATGCTGGTACAAAGTATAGATCAGGATGAATTACTACTTTACCGCCTACTATATCAACAAGATTCATTTCTTTGTTTACTTAATTTATATTGATACCACTCACCTAAATCATGAATAGCCGCAGGATCTGATATTACCACTACTTTTACTTCATCCTTGTCATTATAATATCTGACACATGTTAGAATAAACTCTCCTGCTTTAACATCAATTACTTCATTAGTAGTAATAACTTGACCATCTGAATCTGCTCTGTATATATTACAGCCTACAGTAAGTTTTGGAGTAATAGCATTATTATCCGTATTAAAACTTATTGCTTCTCCATAATTATTCACTAGTATCTTTTCCATTATGCTGCTTCTACAGGTTCACAATCGCAACAACCTCTTTCATTTGTTGCTACTTTTCTTGCTTTTCTATCAGCTTCCAGTCTCTCAATTCTTCTACGATAATAGTCCTTCAATTCTGGATTATCTATCACTATGAACTCTTTATCGTCATAGTCACCAGTAGTACTGTACATCTTAAGTAACACATCATACTGTTTTACTTCGATAGTTTTCTTATTACCATTCTTATCAGTTATCTCTAGAATACCATCCTCTGGCATAATATAACGATAGTCAACATCACTGAAGTGACTAACAGACTCGAATTCTTCTTTCTCAAAATCTACTTTGTAGATATTAGCATTATTTACTTTTGCACAATATTTTACCATAATCAATCAATTCTATAACCTAAATACTTCTCTTTATTTAATCTCTGTATTATCGCTAACGCTCTCCTCAGTGATACATTCGGATTCGTGTAGTTTTTCAGGGTCTGATACTTCTGCACTATCTGTTGAAAGTTCTGTAATTCCTGTTCCAAGCTCTCTGGCGTTATATTTTTCTTCATATCTCTTAGTTAAACGCTTACACATTAGATCTATTTGTTCTACTCTATCTACAGTATCAATTTCTCCTTTACCTTCTTGCACCATTAGGGTAGTAAGTTCATCAATAGTATCGTTAGTGAAGTCTTCATAAGTAATAATACCATTTTCGATAACTTTATCTACGGCTTTATATAAAGCCTTCATACCTTTAGTAAAGTTAACTTGGTCAACATTACTCTTCTCGATGTTCCACATCGCCTTACTCTCTTCTATTGTCATTTTGTTTTGCTTTAATTATACTCTTACTAACACAACCAGCTATCCATCCTACTAAGTAAGCATAACCTTCGTTACCATCCTTGAAATCTTCTGTATACATTCCTAGTTCTTGATATATATAGTCTGCAGCATGTACTGCCTCGTGTGATATATCAGACTGTTGCATCTCATCTAAATCAGGTACTTGAATTAATACACCATATTTGCCATCTTCCTTGTTTATTACAGAACGAGTCACCATTGCATAGTTACTACCGTGGAAGTCTACTTTAGCCTCCTCATCAGTAAATTCAACTTTACCATCTGTACTTAATACCTTGAAATGCTCCTGTAAGTCTTCAACTTCTACCGCTACGTATAGTCTTCTAGGGTATATCTGAGGATCATACATGTCTATTTTTGGCGTCTTCTTCATATCTCTTCTTTATCTTGATCTTCCCTAAGTAAGCAAACATTACCGGTTTAGGATCTAAATCTGTTATGATCTGATTAGTAAATTTAAACGGGCTATTACATATCACTTCAATAACTTGATATGGAATGTTATACTTGTTACTTAATTTAGTATATATACTCGTCTAATTTCTCATTCCATTCTACTTTCTTATAATATTTACATGTAGCTAATGTAATAGGTCCTAATAACGTGTTAGGTCTTACTATATTTATTAGTGATGCTATATCTACCCAATCGCTACTATATAAAGTATCCTTAGCAAGGATGCTTATCTTAGATTGTTCTTGTTTATTATACTTACGTATAGGTTCATATATTTCTATATCTTTCATATCATCCGAGGTAAGCAACTCTGTTCGATTAGGTACTATAGTAAACATGTTAAATGGTAGCTGTTTACCTCTAATCTTATTCCACAGTTTCTTGATATACGGATACTTCTTCCATGCTATTATTGTTCCTGCCTCAAGCAGGAATGATCTCATTTTCATCTTTATTTAATCTTAATATAATTGTAATTTGTACTCTATCACCGATTATCTCAGGTATTAATACTTTATTTACTTTTACCTCGTCTTCTATTTCACCTTTTACTAGTATACCCTAACTCTTGAATTTAGCTATGTATCTACTCAAATTATCTGGAGTAATACCTAGAGTACGCTTAATATACTTCCTATTTTCAGCGCTTATTACATTCTTACTAATATTAGGGAGTTTAGGAGTATTAATGTCTAAGTCTATAAACGTAGCTAATAATTCTAACTCCCTATTAGTAAGATCCAATATACCATTAAGGCTTTTTAAGAATTCTTTATACAAATCGGTTTTAGATACTTTCTTAACCAATTTATTCATTCGTCAGTTCCTCTTTAATCTTATTTAATACCTTAGTAAGGTTAAAATAAACTGTTTCAGCTTCTACTTTAACACACGGTTGAACTTTACCTTCTTTATACTTCTGTGTTACTTCTTTGTAATCACCTTCGTATTGGTTAAGTAAAGAGTCAATAAATTTAACTGTAGCACTGATCTTATCAATATTAGGTTTAACCTTTGTCAATAGACCTTCTTCATACAGATCTTCAGCAGTATTTGCATCAATCATAGCAGATCTGAAACCGTTATCTTCTTTTACATCCATAGTAAAAGAATTAAGATCTTCATCCCAAGTAAGTACATCATTTGCTTTGAAAAAGCCGAAATCTTTCTTAAATGTATATTCCATATTATTTCTTATTTTTATCACTGAGCCCCCATACGGCAAGCCATATCATGGAAAAGCAGAGACCCACTACTATTAATTTTTCCATATGCCTATAAAACGTTAATTGTAAATAATTGTTAATAGCTTTTAACATTTGTTAACAATTAATTAATATATAAAAAGAAAGCCCGACCTAAGTCGAGCCTTCTAGTAATGTTGCAAACGAACTAATTTTTATCTTTATGAAAACTTAATTTATATTACTTAACGGCAATAATATCATAAGGTTTCACTAATTGAGTATCTTTTACTAGATCAAAATACATTGCAAATTTCTTATTATAAGCAACTGTATCACCAACCTTAAATTTAACATCTGTTAAGTGTGAAGGAATCTGTAGTACAATACCTGTAGCCCAATCAGATTCTACTTCCTTAGTCTCAGTTTTAGTATCATACTCGTTAAATCCATTCTCATCTACTTTACCATTAGGTATTTGTTCTGTAAACTCTTTAGTAACCATGGTAGGTGGGAGAGGTTTAATTAAAACATCTTTCAACATTCCCCATCCTATTCCATTAACTACTGTTTCTAGTACTTTATCTTCCATATTCTTTTTACTTAGTTTCTGACTATAACGTATTATTTCTTATTTGGTTCTGCTTCTACTATAATATTTCCTCCATTTGAAGTACAATATGTTACAGCTCTCTGTGGGCATTGTTTACCCATAAAACAACAACCATCACAAGTACCTAGAGGAGAACTCTCTATATGGTATCTGTTACCTTGAATTTCTACTACTTCTCTATTCTTGATTATCTCTGCTAATTCTGGATCGTATAGTGTCATACCTAATTGTGTATTAATGTTAAATAAGTAATTTCTAGCTTCTTCTACTTGTTTTCTAGTTACTTTTGTATTCATTCTGTTGTTTTACCTTTTCCGTGTTTGTCTAACCAAAGTAAAGCTATGGCATTCCATGCTACTTGTGCTAGATGTTGACAACCAGTATCTTCATCTATTTTATTGCCTTTCTCATACTCTAGTAAATGCCTAAGTAAAGCAGCTTTATAACGTTGGTAACCGTTATCTAAATTCTGCCAACTATTGTCAGAGTATTTCTTAGCTCCTTCAGTATATACTTTAACAATGTCTTCTATCTCTTCTAACGGTAGTAGATCCCATCTTAACTTACCGTCCTTAAAGTCATTCTTTAATCCTTCTGTCATAGTATGTATTATCTATAGTAAGGTTACTATATCTGTTAAAATAAGTATTATATTACTACTTACTTAAGAGTATATTATACATATACTATACTTAGTACTTGCTGCATATACCCCCTTACCCCCCATAATAACGCTCTTATACTATGTTTAGTTCCCATTTCTTTAACATTTATTAACAATATTTAGGGCTATTTAACTACAGAAATTTAACACTATTTAACAAAAAATATTATAAAAAATTTTTGGGGATAAAAATTTAGGGAGGGATTGTGCGTGTGAGGAGTAGTACCCCAAGTCATCCCCTACTACCAAAAACTGCGGGAAGTCCCCGTAGTCATTAATTAAAACGAATCAACATCATGAGACAGTATTCTGTAGCAGATATCGAACAAGATGTTCAATTTACTTTTGAAGCAGGTAATGATGAGGCAGCAGCTATCATTGCAACAGCCTATAATCAAGCTTATCCAGAGCTAAACTTTGTTCTAGAATGTATTAATAACTGAGGCAATTCAGCCTCAGTTTACTATTGTTGGTATTAACTTAATCATTATACATTATGAGACTATCAGATTGTATTTTCGAACCTACTGAACAAGACTACGATTATGTAGACTCTTGGTTTGAGTAACATGGCTAACAGGGGCATTTCAGCCTCTGTTGTTAACAATTGGAGTAAAACTTAGAAGGTGAACTCATGCTACTATCGTAGCATTTGAGAACGAGAACATTGATTATTGCAGTATCGTGCCTTCTAAGCCTCCTTTTTCTTTTGATTATTCACTTTAAATTATCAAGATATGGACAAGATTTATGTACTCAAATTGTATGTTTCAGCATATGTTAAACCTATAGTTGCTGAAGTATTTCCTAACACAGATGCTGGTCGCAGAGATGCAGAAGATTATGCAACTATTATGACCAGAAACTCTGAGTATGAACATATAGTAGTTATACCTGCTAGGTTTACTTTAGAATGTAGTGCAGTCTCCAAATGAGACTGCATTAAATATAAAAAGCTGTTGCGTACTCTTTGCATTTATTAACATTTAATTCAATTAATTATGAAACAGAGTGAAAAACTGTTAAAGTTGAAAGATGCTGGTACTATACTGATTAACCTAGGCATTCTCATAATGTGCATGACTCCTGTTGTTATGGTAGCAAGAGAAGTATATGACTTTCATGCTTGGTTGACAGTATGGAGGTGGGGAGTAGGTATAGCTTTCAGTGGGCTAGTCATCCGCATAGCAAGATTCTTGTGGTTGTGGTAGATTAGTCTTGGGCAGTCCTTGGTGGCTGCCCTTTTTATTGTATTTTATAGCTTGAGATAGAATAGCTAGTGTAGCCTGTATAAGCTAGCTCAAAGCTGCGCACAGGGGCAAGTCACACACATCTACCAAGAATTGGCGACGCATGAAGAGGAAGGAATAAAGGAGAATTGAGAGCGTAGTTATTGAGGTTCGGTCATTTTGCTTGTGATTGTACTACACATTCTCATCACTCTTTTCCTTTCTTTTCTTCGCTCCTTATTTAGTCATCCAGACTAATATATAGCTTTTCGATTATTCACCAATAAATATATTTATTATGGCACGTTACAAATTAATGAATGTTCAAATTAAGAAAGTTGGACAAAAACCCGACGGTACAATTGATGCAACTATTAATCCAGACGGAAAACGTCGTTTTATGACCGCATCATTAATACCAACAGCAGGTGTATGGGCAGCAGCAGCTGGCTCATTACCACCAGTATTTGATGAAGCAATCATCAGAATGTATGAACCATTGTTATCTCAACAGAATGGAGGAACTGCACAAGCAGACCAACCATTACCTGATGAGTTAGCATATCTTAATGGAGCATGGGCTGAATGGATTGCACCTGCACCTTTTTACAAGAAATATCTTGTAGGAGTTGCAGCACGTAAACCAACCGCATTAGCACCTCAAGGTAGACCAGCTTATCCAGCAGGTCATAAAGTAATGAATGCAGACGGTTCTGCACCAGTTATTTACACATCTATTCGTGTATTTACCATATTTGGTAAAGACGAAGACTTAGGTAATGAAATAGTTTACCGTCCAGGTTTTAGTGTAAATGAATTAGGTGTAGCTCAGTTCAGTAATTACTGTGAGTATGTACAACCACAAACTACACCAGTAATTACACCACAAGATGATGTAATGGGAGACACAACAGTTCAGCAACCACCAACATTCATACAACAGCCTCAGCAACCACAAGGAGCTATGGTTTAATAAAAGATTGTCACTCTTCGGAGTGACTTTCTTTTTTATTATCAATAACAACGCATAATTAAAATAGAAACTTTCATTAATATGGAATGGTCACAGATACAATTTGCAGGAGGAATAATCATAATATGTATAATTATATACTATTATTTAAAAGAAAAGGAATAACAACTGATACAATCTGATAAACAAAAACTCAATAACTTCCCAAGACATTGAGGGCACCAGTTTCTTATAATAAGTTTAGGACTATCCTTATAAATGCTTAGCTACTACAACTTTGATTCCTAGAATCATAACGCCAGAGTAGAGAATCCTTATTATAAGTTTTAGGTGTAAAATGCAAGAGATTTTCTGAAAAATTAAACTAATAATTACACGGTCTGTGAAGATAGTGTAATTTCACGTGTATTATTACTTTAATGCAACCTTGAACGACCGTGACAAGTCGGTTTAATGCAGAGTCAAAGTAGTTAATTATTATTTATCCTTAATTTATATGCACAGTAAATTGTTGATATCTAATAGTTAATAATCCACGTGGTAGAGACATAGTTAGGTTCGCTATGTGTGCAACTCTTAAAGTAACTAATCTTAAGCAAGTAATAGAGAAATAGGTATTAACATTAATACATGAGAATAATCTCATAATGTGCTTGACAGTCTAATACTAACTGAACAATAAGTATTATTTAAAGTAAGAGAAAATGAGACCTTTATCCAAGTAGCTCTTAGCATAGCTTATAATAACCTTTCAAATGAGATATCTAATATATCTTCATATACCTAGTTATTATATTAATGCGCTTACTTTATTCTATTTGACTACTAATTGAAAATTATATAAGGATGTCACGTATCCTAACTACTGCATGTAAAATCCGAAGCTAATAAGGTATTGTAGTAGTATTCTCTATCAATAAATACAACCTCATCGTGGTGATAGAGTCTAGTAACATGTTAAAAAACAAACCTTCCTAGTTTGCATGTGAAGCTAATGTATTTAAATTATTTAAGAGTATTAATCAATAATCAAAGTATATGAAGAAAAACAGTAAAAGACATCTTATTGTGGTCAATATACCTTATTTACTATTAATTACATTAATTAGAAATAAGGCATTATCCTCTTATATCTCCAACTTAATTATTAAGAGAGAAATTACTACAAATTATAATAATAATGCGATTAGGTTTTTTAGTATTAGACCAATAAGTAGAATACTAATATGCTCATTTCCTTGGATGTATACTAAAGAAGGTTTTAAATTCTGGGAAGATATCTATAATGAAATCTGTGATAAATGTGGTTCGCAATAATAACTATTGCAGCTACCATTGTAGTAGTGATAGCTGTAGTGTATGAATGTATTATGTTATGGAAAGAAATAAATAAATAATATAGTAGTACGCGTAAAAAGTCACTTTGATATTCTTAACAAAATAAGTAAATTATTAATAGTATCTATAACTATTATAATTATTTGTTATATATTTAAAGAATATGTTCCTAAAGATCCATATAACTTTGTGGATTTGCAAATGCGGTATAAACATTATATAGTCTCAGATAAATTTCAAGAAAGTGAAACTGACTATGTATTTCGTTTAGTAAATCCAGTTACTGATCAAGAATATAAAGTATACGTTACAGATTACTTATATATGAATGTATACTTTGTTGGTGATACCATTAAATAATTATTAACTATTAAAACATTATCAAAATGAAAAAGAAAAGTTTTATTGTACATGACAAAGAGACAGGAGAAGAAATTCTCATTGCTAGTGACGGATTCTGTTATGCAGAAGTATGTGACGGAAATACTGAAGTAGGTGCTTCAGACAGAATATTTGTAGTAACTGAAAGTATCTCAGTTGTTCAGTCATTATACGAAGAAACGGAGGGATAAATGGAAGATAATCAATATCCTGTATTAAGAAAATCATCAAAAGGATTTTGGTGGTTATTAGTAGCTATTGCAGTTATAGTCGCTACTGGAGTAATAGTGTTTCTGTGCCATGAACCTATTGCTAAGATTGTTACGTCGGAAGACGAATCAGTTTGCATTGATACTGTGAAAGCAGTAGAGCCTGTATTAACTATACAGGAAGTTCTTAAATTTAGAGAAGACGTAAAAGAGGGAATGCGCATTGATAGTATATTTTTAGCAATGCCAGATGCAATCTTAATTGATATTTTAATGACTCATGGTACATCATTGTCAAATAAAGACATAGTTACTATATATGAATCAAACAAATCTCATTTTAAGGATATACTTAAAGGTGCAGTTATTCAACGTGATATAATTACCCCAACAGATTCTGTGAAGAATCCTCGTGATTCTCTAAAGCGTTAGAGGAAGTATATGCATAGTAGTATTTAACGACAATTTATTATGATTAATGGTTAAATGTGAATTTATAGCTAACCGGTTCGTGAGAATAGGTTAGTCTTCAGAAGATGACAAGCCTGTGGGGCGTAAGTAAGTGCATATCTATACTGTACTAAATACGATAAGATAAGTATAGAAATACTCGTATTTGTGCTTATAATCGTGCGGACGTAAAAATCAGGTGAGTGATAAGATTAGGTTTGACAGCCTTTTCTGCTTGTACTCTGGAGTAATCCTAAAACATGTGAGAGTCATAGAATAAAACTCTAACAAGTAATGTTAAAATTTGATTTTCTTTATTAACACAAAGCGTTAAGTGCATTTGAAATCATTTTTAGTATTAGTTAAAGTTATGGTATTATAACTTAGATCTCATTCATCAACAAATGTGTTTCTTACTCTAGAATACCCTAGAGTAACGTCGTCAATTTTATTAACTAACAATTTAAAGCCTATGTAAAATGAATAAGAACAAGAGGTATGTCACTTCCGTAACACAGCACAGTGACCAATTTCTGGCGATCCTATTAGGATTAAAAAGTATACTAGGAATGCCTATAAGCATAGCTAAACCTATAGCTAAAAGCAAACCAGGTGTAACGGTGGAGTTAAACCCACACTTCGAAATTAACTCAGAATTATCTACTGATGAAATTAAAAATCAGTTAGATGAATATGAGATAGAAATAACAATAATTAATCAATAATTATGAAAGCAGTACTAATTTTAATTAATGGTAATTACCGAAGTAATAAACATGAAAAAGATTTGATACAGGATATCATATCCACTGTGTGTACTAATACAGATGCTGAAGGAGCAAATGCTCTTAGTGTAAATACATACGATGAAGCTGATTTACTTAAGTTAATGATGCCTAATCCAGATGATAACACATTTAAAGAAGTAGGTACATTTAAAAACAAATTGATATCCTTCTGTAACAAGATACATGAAATGGTTGGAGATCCAATATTGTTTCATACTGATGAAGCCTTTAAACTTGAGTTTATCAAGTATTTTGTAAATGACAGTACATTTAGAACTGATCATAAAGAAGTCATAACTTACTTAGTAAAAGGAGTAGGAGTAAAAACTAACAAATCAGTTGTAATAAATGTTCTAAAAGATTTTCATCTAGAGAATATAGGTAAGTACATAAAAGAAATCAACGACGTAGTAGAACTTGTTTAATATGGGAAAAGATAAGGAGAAAGAAGTAAAAACTAAGACGGAATACAAAAAACATCCTAAGCATAAGAAAATGGAACCTTATAATCGTAAAAAGGCATGATTAAATTAAGTAAAGAAAAACCTTATGAAGACGCATGTAAAATACTAGGTCTTCATCCTGTAGCTAATTATAAAAGCTACAAATTAACAGATGAAACTAGGAACTTCATCAAGTTAGAAACTATTGCAAAAGCTTTAAATGAAGGCTGGAAACCTACAACAATGGATCCAAAAGAGATAAGATATTGTGTATGGGGTTGGAACTATACAGATAACAGAAAACCTTCCGGTTTGCTCGCTTTGCATTCTTGCAATGCACTTGGCGCTGCTTCTGCCCGTGTCGGTACTTCCTTGGAATTCAAAGACAAGGATACAGCAAAAGAATTTGCAAGAATATGTAAGCCTATGATTGTAAAACACTTATTTGGTCGAGATGATCATGAAAACTTCGAATTCAATTTCTAACGAATGCCCTACACAAGATAATATTATCAACTGTAGTGAATGTGATCTTGAGTGTAAACTCAGAATGGCAACGAATAACAAGCAAGAGGTTCCGCCAGAGCCTCTGCCCGCTGTTATATATTACTAATTAAATTGTTAGTATGGTGGATTCCAATCAACCCAAAAGAACTGTAAATATACCAAAACCCTAATACATATTATTATGTAACGGCTATTCAACGGCAATCTGTAGATTTACAGATAAAGGGAGAGAAGGATAGGGGTTATCTGTAGAATAAGAGATAGAAATATACAGAACAGTTCTTTTTTAATTTAAAACTTAGTGTTAATTAATAATAGTATCAATCTTTAAACATTATCAAAAAAATGGCAAAAGAAGAAGTAAAAGTAGCAGATGTTCTGTCTACTGAAAACATCGAGGATGTTATTAAAAATGGTGCAGTAGTAACTGCTGAAATTGCAGAAGCAGCTGCAAAGAAGGTTGCAGAAGCAAAGAAAGAGCAGTTAACGAAAGAGTTGATTTCAATTGTAAACAAGGCTGATTATACGCACAAGCGTATGGTATTGTCTATGAAAAAGACAAAGAAAGAGGCGAATATCAAAGTAGAATACTTAAAGAAATATACTGCTTTGGTAGAAGATCTCAAATCCGGCAATGCAACTCTATCTACTACTGAGTTCCAGAAACAGGCAACAGAAGCCAAAAACATTGCAGTAAAAGCGCTACGTGAAAATGACAAATGGTATGAGGAAACCTGTGATGCCCTCGACAACCAGTATCCGGAAGCAAGATACAGTTGGCGTTATGACGATGCAATCGTCGGAAGATAATAGCCACACAAGGTCCAGGAAAGATACTTGAATAATAGAGATATTAATTCTATAGAGAATCCGAAGAAAATTGAAAGCAAATGGTGAGGGCCATGTTACATCGGCACCCTATAATAAGCAGCTTCATCCTGAATTAACAGGAAACAAACAAATGTACGATAGTGAAAACTATTCAATACTGGAGTTGGACTAGAAAACGTGCCACTGATCAAGTGCCTAAGATCGTGAGGATGTATTATAATAATTGCGCAATATATAGTATTGAATCTATACTCAAAGAGTATATTATGCAAATAGCATTCTTATGATATCAAATCGGCAAACATTATAGCGAATGTTGAGTAGTAATACTTCTGTACTAGTCTATAAATGATCAGTTATCAAAACTTATAAGTAAAATAATTTAAAAGACCAAAGGCTATATAGGTTTGGTCGCCTATATAGCCACAATTGACTGTTAGGTCTATGAAACGGTTGTAAGACGAGGGTTCGACTCCCTCATACTCCACGCTCACCTAGAGCTACAAAGCAATACTAAGGAATAGAACTAGGGTATTTGATCGTGTTCTACCGTGCGCCAAGTTCTTAAATCTTAGAACGGTAGATTAGGGGTATTTTGGTTTTGATTGCAACAATGTGAAGTAGAATAGGTCAATAAGCAGATAACTGGCAATACAAGTTATGTAATGGATTATACACGCTTAGTAGCGTGATATATCCCTAGGGGAGCATACAGTATCCTAGTTAACAACTCTTTATTTAAAGAGAAACTGTTACTAATGACGGGGTTGTGAAATAGATTTTAGCGCTAGAAATAGTGACAGTCGCCTCATAGTATCTAATAGATATAAAACTAAATGGAAATAAGTAGCTTTATATGGAATAGAAGCGCTAACACTGATAAAGTTAGAGGAGAGCAGTTCGAATCTGCTCCTTATTACAATTAAATTAAGTTTAATCAATAAATTAATTTGAAATGGGATTAATGAACTTTATTAGAGCTAATCTACCAGAATCTTGGGAGAAAGCCGCAACTGAACTGAAGATGAAGACAGAGTTAATAACTCGTCTACATGCAAATGTTCCCAGAATTTATAAGAATAAATATCATTATAAAGAGGGAATAAACTACATTCGTGGTGTATTTAGATCAACTTGTGCAATATACTATTTAGTAGACGCAACAGACATTGATTTAAATAAATGGAAAGTATTAGATGATAAAATCAAAGAATACATAGAAGCATGCAGATAAGATATTTTGCTTGGTTTGAATCCAAACATGAAAAAACAGAGTTTATCAAATTATTAAACTCTTGCCGCTCAGATATCGAGGCAATTGCCAAGATTATGAAATTATATCCTGAACTTAAACAATATGAAGTAGCAGGTGTAGTAGATAACTTTAGAAAAGAATTGAATAAACTATGAAACTAAATCATCCTGGAATTTACCGTATCATAGGAGAAGATTTTGAACTTCTCGCAAATGTTATTGGTGAAGCTCCAATGCTACGTATACCAAATGCGTTAGTAATGAATGACCTTATTCAAAAAGGTTTATTTCATGTGGTTACTGAAGAATCTTATGAGATTCAAGCAGTATTAACAGAACCTGATAAATTCATATTCTTTGAATACGAATACTCAGAGGTTTGTGATCTACCTTCTCGTCGTAAATCAACTCGTGGTGTTAAAATGCCAGATATAACTGATGAACAATTTGAGGATTTCACACAGAGATATATTGAAGATGCTCGTACTCCTGGCAAAGGAATATGGGCAACTAAAATGTATATCGTAAGTAAAACAGAATGGTCTATACCACAAGCTCATGTTATTGTGTTACAGATCATCAATAAACTAAGGAAACATGGTCGCATATAGTTTAACTAATCGAGTATATACTCCTTGGGGAATACAGTACAAAAAGTTTAATTGGAGAGAAAGCTGGAGAATTTTTCTTAATCTTGGAGATAAAGAAGTTAAGAATAAAACTTTCAGAAATACTAAACCAATTAATCATATAATATATTGGTTCGATACTAATGTATTATGTAAAATAAACTGTGAAAAAAAGTCTACTTTAGACGTGAGAATAAGAATAGTTTGTGGAATGATTAATAAGATATCGCCTAATACTCTATCTCCTGATTTAAAAAGAGAATTTATGGAGTGTATATGGGATTCTTATAAACAATTCTATAAAAGCTATATGGACTGGTACTGCTACTGGATTGCAGGTGTACCATTCTAGAATAAAGGTATAAGTTTTTGATCGAACTTATACCTACTAAAGCCCGTAATTATGACAGATTTAGAAAAACAACAGATTTTTGAACTGATCAAACAGGCGAGAGAAGGCAAACAATCTGCCTTTACAAGGCTTTATAATAGGTTTGAAAGAACTATATATCTTACTATATACAATATAGTAAAGAATAGAGATGTAGCAGATGATTTATTATCTGTTACATTTATTAAAGCCTTTAGTAAGCTAGATAGTTACGTTAACAATATTTCATTTGAAATGTGGTTAAAAACTATAGCTATAAATAGTAGTATTGATTATATTAGACGTATGAAAAAAGAAAAAGCGAACTATTGGATTGACGACGATGCCAACTCTTTGCAACTGAGTAACCAGGCCAGTTACTCTCCAGAAGACGATTATGTCTTTGCAGAGACAAGTGATGCTCTAGATAGTGCCTTGTCGCGACTTCGATTTAAGTACAGAAATATAATTGAACTACGAACTGTTCAAGGTTTGTCTTACAAACAAATTTCTGAACAATTAGGACTTTCTGAGTCCCAAGTAAAATCTCAGCTTAACAAAGCTAGAGATAAACTAAAACAATTATTAAACAATAACTAAAATTTACTAATTATGACAGCAGCATGGATTATTGTGCTACTTATAGTAGCATTTGTATGTACTCGAGTTTTTCGTAGTACAAAAATGTGGTGGATATTTATGTCTGCCATTCTAGCTGGTCTATTAGTAGGTATGTTGAGTAAAGAAGCTGTAAAACAGTCTAAAAAGACAGGAGTAACAGCTTCTATTACTCAGCTAATTGATATTGTTGACAACGGAAATGATGCATGCACACAGTGCGTAGTAACAGTGACAGAAGGTTCTACTAGCCGTCCAGGAGCTGTGAGTTACATTGCATTATTTACTGAACCGTTTATGTCAGATGTATCAGTTAGCAATCATATCACTAAGGGACGAGATTCACCTGATATAGAGGATGATAGTTGACCTCTCTAAAACACTATTAAATTAACTTATTTACTAACAATTTAAAACATTATCAAAATGTCAAAGAAAATTAAAGGAGGAAATGCAGCAAAAGTTGCAACTGCAAAAGTAAATCTAGCTAACAAAAAATCAGCTGATACTAAATCAGAGAATAGTAAAGCTGAGGATACTCAGCAAGTAGCTGATAATACTTCAGCAACCCAGGAGAAGAAATCTGCTTCAAAACCTGCAGCAAACTCTAAACAAGAAAAGAGTCAGGAAATTTCTAAAAAAGAAACTAAGAAAGAGGAGAAGAAGGAAGAAAAGAAGCCTACCCAACAAACGGCTGATAAAGGAAAGAAAAGTCCAAAGATTCCTACAATAATTCCAGAAGTAGAAGAAAAAATTGGTAAAATACCTGCAATAGGAAATGGAATCCCTATTGGATCTAATCGCTCTTCTGCCGATGCGAAAGCAATGCTTGCATATGTTGGTTATCAACGATTCATTAATAATGAAGAGTATAAGAACCAAAGTCCAGAATCATATGCAAATACAGCTCGATCTATTGACGCAGTGTGGTTACTTGGAATGATTGATATCAAGAATGAATTTGCAGAACGATCTGCTGCCGGTGAGTTTGTATGTAAACTACCTGCTGAACAGATCTTCCGATTGCAGGATATTGCAGATTCTCTTGGCATTACTTTAGCTGAACCTAAAGCACTTCCAGGAAAAGAGAATGAAGGTCAATTAGCAATTGATTTCAATTCTCCAGATACTAAAATTCCTGATGAGTTGAAGGAAAACAAAGCTGAGGCTCCTACAAAACCTATTTCGCTTGATCCTAAGGACATCAATTCTCTTGAAGAATTAGCTGCTGTCCTAGATCATCTTATGCGTAAAGATCGCAATATTGCAACTAATATTGTTAACACAGTTGAATGGTATCGTGTATACTGTATCAACAAAGAAGATAATGCAGAAAAGAAGATTGAACTTGACAATCGCACTGTAGCAGAGTGGATTGAAGAGATCTTCCGTATTATCAACAGTGTTCCACTAATGAATGGTCTTGGACGTACAGTATATTTATATACTGCTGCACAGGGTTCTCCGGTCTCCGCTCATTCCTTACTACACAAGCACATGGCACCATGTGGTTGGAGTGAAGAACAGATTGCAAGTACTTTAAAAGTACTGTTGCAAGAAAACTTCCGTTATAAGCTTAAGAGTGATGAAAATCTGAAGGCAACTGACGATAAAGCACTTCAAGCAGTAATTGGAAATGTTGGTAGAAAGTATATTGATGATTTATTCAATACTATTTCTGCCGGTGTAACATCTAAACCAGGAGATAAAGACTACAGTGAACAACAAGAAGCACTCAAACTTGCAAAAAAGCAGTTTGATCTAGTAAGTCAGAACTATTTTCCAGAAGGACAGCATCCATCTAAAGATGAAGTTCGTATGAAGATAGGCCAGATTATCAATCTGTATCGTGATCCTATGGATCGTCTTGCAGAATACGAAGAAGGTATAATTACTCCTACTACAGGAGAGTTTCCTCCAAAAGAGGATAAGGTTGAAAAAAAAAGCTAAGCTGGATCCTTAAAACTTGGAAACAAATTATTACCTTTAGAAAGTTATTCACTAAATCATCATCAAAATGAATAGTAGAATCGTATCAGTAGTACTAATATTCTTTGCAAGCATTTATATTGGCTGGAATTTAATAAATACTACTGAAGTAGTACAGGCTCAGCCTGTTATTCCTTCATATTTAGAATTAATGTCTATGACACATTCTAAAACAGAAGAGAAAAAGTCCGCGGGTATAGATACGATTAATGTATCAGTAGATATTAATACCCACGAAGTATCCGTAAATGGAACAACGGACGCAATTGTAAATGTAACAACTACAGGAGAAGTAAAACCTATAGTTAAATACAGGACCAAAGTAAAAGAAGTAAATACAGGATTTCCAAAGGTAAGTAGTATAGCTAATTTGCCAGAAGACACGAAACCGCTTTCTCCTTTTACTAAAAGACAACAATGATGAATAAGAAAAATTGCATTATGTTAAACGGTATGGCACGTCTGTCATGTATCATACGTAACATTAAAGAAGCTAGACGAAATTTAGATTTCGTAATAGATCAATCAAATTACTTTATTGTACAAGGGCAAAGTACCAACTTAATCCAAGTACAAGCTAAAGCTAGTTGCGAGAATATCTTATTCGTAGAGCAGTACTTACGTTCGTCTGTAAGTGAAATTTGTGTTCGCTTGGACGGTTTTGACCCAGGACAAATGGATCCAATTGATTATATCAGTAGTAATGATATAAAAAATGGCATAGTAGATATATGCAGAGGTAAGAAAATAGTTGCAAATATTAACTTATCTTCAGGAGAAATTTTCTGCATAAAACCGGAGCAACTTAGTGTAGGGAAAGATAAACCCTCAGCGGAAAAAAGTTAATGATAATAACCGCTATATAAATACTATAATTATATCATAGTTCGAGAGGAGTAAAACTATAGCGTAAATCACTCCGGCAGTCACAGGAGGAAGTTTTTTTAAGTACTACTGCGTCAAGGGAGTTTGTGTTCATTTACACATAGCCCGAAAAAGGACAGAATCCGAGAATATGTTAGCTGCAACCACAGTGAGATACACAAAAGGTAGGATAATAACTTATACTGGTGAAAAAGGTATAAGAAAACAGGAGAGGGTGAATAGCCTGTGCTGTTAATGTGAGAACCGTCTGGTGATACTAAGAGTGAAGAACCCGTAATAAGGAGCAACAAGAAGATACCCTAATTACAAACTAATTCAAACGGAACGAAATCCGTATATTCGTATGCATTAATCAAAATGTGATTCAAAAAGGAATATAAACACGATGCTAAAACAAGAACAAAGGGTTCTTGGATAATCCCTTGGAAAAGGATTATCAAACAATATTATGGCTGACTAACGCAACAAGCGGATTCCAACCTCGCTTCATACAAAAGCGCAACTATGCGTCCTGAATGGAAAAATAGGCTAACTCTAGTGTTTTTACGATAATTGGTTCGTAATATAAAGGGAGGAAATTACTGATACTAATGTAAGGATAACCGTGTTATGGTACATACTTATGCAAAGTAAAGATATGAAGGCTGGACATGCAATGATCCATATTTATTAATTACAATAAGCGGTTTAATGGCGCTATAACCATAATTCTATTTAAGTAAAACTAGTAATAAATAAATATGACTGATTACCAGGGAGCAGGAGCCAATCCTGTGCGCTACCGTAACTAGCGTGCCGCAAAAGAATTTACGTATAAGGGATGAGGTATATGAGATTGATGCCGTCTTTCAAGTCTAAAGTGACTCACGTGCTTATTCGTTCGTGTGAGTATAATTGAATGAGGAATGAATAGACAAAGATGTCTAAGCGGTTTGAGGGCGCAATAACCCTGATTCTAGTTGTCACATACCTTTAGCAAGTATGATTATGACATAAAATAATACTAAGGAGAGGCTTTGAAACTCCTTCTAAAAAACAGCAGAGCTTATGTCTTTCAAGATATGAAAAGACTAGTTAATTATGAGCATCGCTTCTATCCTAGAAGAAGAGAAGTATTAACTAAAAACAAATAAGTAGCAGAGTAAGTGATGAGAGCTGCTGTGGGGTAGAATCTCACAACCAGAGACCGTTGTTCTAGATATGAGGAATATCTACTACTTAAACTGAAAAGCTAAGCTGAATAGGATCAGCTATTGGTAAAATGTATCCTAAATTAAATTAACAAGATCCTTAATAGTCGGCTGTCTATTAAGCTAATTGGGAAGTTCAATGGTAGTACAGCGTTCTTAAACTTCTGTTGTAAGGAAGTAAATTACAAGTACGAGCCACCCCGACTGCCAACCGTTATCGCTGACATTAGAAACTCCTAAAGTATATATTGCAAGTATATACGTAAAGAGAACGCTGATTCGTTAATAACCTGTCGTCTATCACCCTGTCTCGGTAGATTAAAGGACGAAGTATTTAACTTGATCGTAATAACAATCAAGCAACAAGGAGACGATGAGAGGTGGAAATCCTCGTGTTCGCGCAGTTATAAACAACAAATCCTATACATGGTATGAGTGGGTCATGCTTTAAGCAATGAGCTCATGAGTTGGTAACGTTAGATAAACGACCGTAATTTTATGAATTTCGATAATACGGAAATACCAGGTAGACTTACTTAGTCGATGATCTGTGTCTTTTATATTGCAACTAATAGCGATATAAAATAACGGTGAGGGGTGCGTTAAGCATCGAAAAAATTGAATCTTAACCGTCGAAATGGGACGTTAAAACATATTATCAGAAAATTTATCAGAGAATTTATCAAAAGATATTTTCAAATAAATTGATATTTATTATTTTAGTACTTAGTAGATTATGTGATTGAATTCACCATTACCAATTTGTAATGCTATAAAATGATCGAACAGTAGAGAGCATTAACTTATTATTAACTTAAAAACTAAAAATGATCCGTATTGGTATATCAAGTACGGACTCAAGAAGGGAACATTTTTTGTGGAACAAAATAGTAAAATCCAAATGGTTACTCCTAATACGGAGTTAGCCTCTATCATGGCTCGATATCGGCAAGTTTGTAAAAAGTATGGAGAATACTTTAGTAGTCAGATCTATACGATTGTATCGCACAACCCAGATCTGAAGTGGAAAGAAGATGTTCAGAATGACAAGAATACCTTACGGAAGGATGTCCGGATTTTCATAGTTAAACCTATTGATATTACGGGTATTGAACTTTGTGAAAAGGACTTTGACGGTCATCCAAAGGTAATTCTGAATCCGAAGTCTCAGGATCCGTCATTAGTATTTGATCTTGCTGAACCGAACTTCCAGAAAGCAACCCGGGAAAGTGTAATGGCCTGTATTGCAACATTAACTAAGCCGAACGATCCAACAAATCCTACAAGACCTATTTTCTTTGGTCCTTCTGAACTTCCGCAGTTGAATACATGCCTGAAGATGCATAACTCATCCATTCTGAATTTCTATGAGGAACAGGCCCGTAAGAATATGCAACTTGCAGAAACTGTCCGGAACATCATGGACCAACAGGATCGTGCTCAAGTAGAGTACTTACGGCAGTGTGGGATCACTAACGAAGATCAGGTAGAAGTAAACGTCACTATCGAACAAGCCCAGGGATAAGTAAGTTATGAATAGCAGAATTTCTCCTATAAGAGTAGAGCTTCTGCGAATACTTATTTGCTCAGAGCCAACAATTCTCAGCAAAGTTCAGATTCGGAACGGAGCTGTAATTGAAACTCCTAAAAAGGTTCAAATTAAAGAGAATGGAACTGCCTATTTTTATTATGGACATGGACCAATTTGGTGGCAAAGATGCTGTAATTCTTATGAATCGGTAAGTATTATAGATGCATCAATTCGTATAGCAGACGCAATTACTGGATCTAATGGATCCAGAAATGATATTGCTTTTGACGGAATTACTAAAAGTATTCTTGATAAAGCTGTAAAAGAACGCGACTTCGACTGCGTAGTGGATATTTTGTTTGATAGTATGAGGAATTGTTCAGACGGGGAACTACATTCTAAATATATCAATCAGGAAAATGCAAAAAAATATGCAGAAGAACAACGTGAACAGTATAAACACGAGTACAGTCTTGACGGTGATGTTGAGATTGGCGTAGGTGTAGATCTCGGTGGTGGACGGATATTACCGATCATCGGAAAACTAAACAACAAAATTGTTAAAATCAGAAAAGGTTGAATTGGACCTAACGATTAAACATTTCTAAGTACTGAACTGGGTACTTTTTTATAAAAACTGCTGAATTGGGTAGTTTTTAATTCTCATGCATTAGCTTAGTTGATTAGAGCGCTATTTAATAGAGGCAGCAGTTTGAATCTGTTATGCATGACAAACTAGTAAACGATTTCGGTCAAGTATTAACTTAAAAAAAACAAATCACTTGAATATGAAATCAATTACATCTAAATATGCAAAAACTCGTCGTGACGAGTTGAGTAAAGAAATTACTAAGTACTGGAATATTATTAAAAATGAAAATGTTATATCTAAAGAAGCAACCCGCAATTTTGATTTGAAGGTGCTTTTAACAAAAATTGAAGAAATGGCAGAAGAACGCATTCTAATGAAGCTATATCTACAATGTATCAATATGGGATATAAAAAGTTTTCAGAGCTTCCTACTAGTAATAATTATCTTACTATTTTCTCACTAAGTGAGAAATCTGAACAACTATTTCATCTTACTAAAGTACGTACTATTGATCCTAAGATCAAACGAGCTAAGAGTAAGAAAGGATTAAATATTACAGAAGAACTTACTTCTGCATATATAACAAACTTAAAAAACAAATTACAATTAGAAATTAATAAACTTAATAAGGAACTTGAAGATTTCAATAATAATGCAGAATTAAATATTGAATCTGCTCCTATAGCATTAGTTGCATAATGAAAGCTAAATATATTAGAAAAAGTTTATTTGAAACTAATAAGCATTTTGAGCGTCGTGTAAACGATGCTCTTAATGCTTGTACAGATATAGAACATATTATATTAGATTATAATTATGTAGTTATAATGTACAAAGAGAATAGTAACGTTAAGTCTCCTAAGAAAATACAAAGATTTTACTTAACAAGTAATAAAAAATAAAAATTATCAAGATTATGGAAAAAGTTATTTATATAGATAAGCGTCAAGCAGAATATACAACAAAAATAGCAACAGAATCTCGTAATGAGAATGAAAATGCTAAGCTTTCTAAGAAAGAACGCATTAAACAAATACTTAAAGAAGCAGGATATGATCCTACTATCAAGTATACTAATAAAGAAAAACGTAAATTTACATGTATTGTAAAGAACAAATTATTTGAAAAACCAAAACCTGTTACGTTAACTAAAGAACAGATAAAGGAGCGTATTAAAATTAAGCAAGGATTACGAGAACAACTGCTTAAAGAGCGCAAACATATTTCTGAATTTGTTAATAAAAAGATTCAGAAAGGATATACTGCTGCTGAATTATCAGTAAAAGAAAAAACCGATATACGTACATTTCAGTATGTAGTACAGAAAAAGTCAGAAGATAATCCACAAAAAGATTATGATTTTTTGACAGACTATTTTAAAGCATCTTCTCGTGAGGACGCTAAAAATAAAGCTATGAAAATAGCTAAAAAATATGCAGACAATGATGATATAACTGGTATTAGAATCCAGGATAGTAAAGATAATAATATTATATATTATACTAAGTCAAAATTGCTTGCAGCATAATTTTATGGATCCCTAGTAGCTCAGCGGTAGAGCACCCTGTAATTCGTATATATTGATGTAATATTCGTATTACTATATATTCGTATATGTTAGGGGAGGTCGTCGGTTCAAATCCGAAATAGGGAACAAACTAACATTATTATATTATGATTATACGAGATAAGATTGTTTATGTATATGATATTGAGGTATTCCCCAATGTTTTCCATTGTACTGTAAAAAATACAGAAACAGGTGAATTGCATAAATTTGAAATATCTTGCAGAAGAAATCAATTAGATGAATTAGTTAATTTCTTTCATACAGTTGATACAGATTATACTTTTGGAGAATTATATACTACAAAAATTCAGTTAAATACTGATAAATTATTTTGTGGCTATAACAATCTTCATTATGATAACCCTATTATAAACTATATAATAGATTATTATATTATAATGAAATACAAAGGATATAGAGATATATGTAGATCTATATTCAATTTAAGTAAAGTAATTACTACTTCAAGTGAAGATGATATTAGAGCTTGGAGTAAGTGGAAGTATATGATTTGTTTTGATTCATTCGATATTCTTACTATGCTTTATAGTAATAAGTTAAGAGTAGGTTTGAAAGAAATTCAAGTAACAATGCAGTACAAAAATGTACAAGAATTTGTTGCAGATTGGCAGGCAGATTTACCTAAAAATCAAATAGATTCAATGATTGAATATAATATTAATGATGTTAATTCTACTGAGGAATTACTCAATAGATGTAAAAAAGATGTAGATTTAAGGTTAGCTATCGAAGATGAATACGGAGTAAGAGTACTTAGTAAAGACGGAGTAAATATTGGAATGAAGATTTTAACTCAAAAATATCTTGAAAAAACAGGTCAAACCTGGTATGATATTAAAGATTTAAGATCTCCAATGGATGTAATACCTTTAAATAAGGTAATACTACCGTTTATTAAGTATGACAGTCCTATACTTCAAAAAGTGCTAGATGATATGAAAAATCAAATAGTATCTCCAGGAAGAAAAGGATATGAAAATAAATTCATATTTGAAGGATTAAGATATTCTGTAGGAGTTGGAGGAATTCATTCAGTGAATGATCCTGAAATAGTTATACCAAAAGAAGATGAAATGCTCATTGATATAGATGTTGCATCACTATATCCAAGTATGCTAATAGAATATGGATTCTATCCTAAACATTTAGGACCTGAATTTCTAGAAGTATATAAACAAATTAAAGATGAGCGTATCGAAGCTAAACACAATGGCAATAAGGTTAAGAATGAAACCTTAAAGCTTGCTCTTAATGGATTATCAGGTAACTTACAGAATCCGCATAATTTCTGTTATAGTCCATTTGCAGTAATGCAAATACGTATAAATGGACAGTTACTATTACTAATGCTAGCTGAAAAACTAACCCAATTAGGATGTCGAATCGTCCAAGCTAATACAGACGGTCTATTTGTATTACTTAAAAAATCTGTATATGATAGTGTAAACAAAGTATGCAGAGAATGGGAACAACTTACTAAACTTACTTTAGAAGAAGAACGTTTTAAGGCTATGTATCAATATGCTATAAATGACTACTTTGCTATTACTGAAGATGATAAAGTAAAAGAAAAGGGTATGTTTATTACTACTGTGAAATTAGGAAAAGGTCTAACTCCGAAGATCATACCGAAAGCAGTAATAAATTTTTTTAAGAACGGAGTACCGGTAGAAGAAACTATAAAAGGTTGCCAAGACATTAGAGACTTTCTAATGGCTGAAAAAACTGGTAAACAATGGCATGTTGAGTATAATAATAAAGAACAACAAAGAACTAACCGTTTCTATGCAAGTACTAATGGAGCTTATTTATGGAAATGGAAACCAACAGGATACAAAGAAGGTGAAATTATAGAATATGTTGAACCATATGTAGGTAAAAAAACATTTGTTGCAAAAGAAAAACAGTATCAGAATATGCTTACTGCATCTGGTGTTACTTTATTAAATTACTTAGACGATAAACCAATTGAAGAGAGAAAGATTAATTATAGGTACTATATTATGGAAGCCTATAAAATAATCCGTGAATTAAAACCGTTACAAATGAGTCTATGGGATTAACAAAGACTTATCAAATATATTTCAGAAAAACATGACTCATATAAAAAAATATGAGAATATGATTTTAGAAATAGACACCTCAATCCTTGAACGGATTGAAAATTTATCTATTAATCAGTTAGTATTCCTAACCCTTGTATTGAATGATAATCAAACCATCAATCAAGACATTCAGAGACTTCTCAGCCTAGTTAATGAAGAAGAGATACAAGAGTTAGAAAATCAAGGTTTAATAACTATCACAAAATCTGATAGTAACCAAGTCATAAGTAAAACATCAAAATTAATTGAACTTCTAAAAGAAGATAAATCTATGTTTGATGAATTTTATGACCTATTTCCAGTTTATGTTATAAGACCTGACGGAACTAAAGGTTTCTTAAGAGCTAATATAAACAAATGTAGGAAGGAATATAATCGTATAGTAGGCAAAAGTAAAGCTATGCATCAGCATATATGCAACTGTCTTAAATTTGAGATAGAAAATAAAATGCTTACTGGAAAAATAGGTTATATGAAAACTATGTGGAAATGGCTCACTCAACATGAGTGGGAAACCTATGAAGAGCAAATGAAAGTAGAACAACCATTAATTGAAAATAATTATGGAACAGATATCTACTAATACACTTACATTTCGTCATATATCTTCTGCAGCTATAGAGGCAGTAGAATATATAAAGAAGAGAAAAAATCATGAGATTGAATCTCTTAAGACAAGGTGGAAGAAGTTCAATACTCAATGTATGGGAGGGATTGAACCCAATACTATTTATACTATAGTAGGTATATCTGGTAGTGGAAAGTCTTCATTTGTGAATACGTTAGAAAATGATTTAATAGATCTCAATTCTGATCAGGATGTTATAGTACTTAATTTCTCTTTTGAGATGCTAAGTTCTAGGCAAGTAGGTAGAAAAATAAGCAGTAAGTTAAGGCAAACTACTGCTGAGCTATATAGCGCTAATGATAGTCTTACAGACGAATTATTAGAGAATGTTGAAGAAACAACTCAACAAATAAAGTCATATCCGATATATTATGTAGATACACCGGGAACAGTTGACAATATAGCTTCTACTATAGATTACTTCTATGAGAATAAGGCTAAAGGCAAGAGATTTGTGATTATATTAGATCATACATTACTTGTTGAAGGTCAAGCTTCTGCCTTGCAAGTGATTTCGGATTTACAGAAACTATTTATTAAGGTAAAAAAATACCCTAATACTACTATAATTCAGTTATCACAGATGAACCGAAACATTGAAGCTCCTGATAGAATTAACAATCCTTCTATGCATTATCCAATGCGTAGTGATATTTCTTCTGCTGATACAATATTTCATGCTTCTGATTATGTTATTTGTATTCATAGACCAGAATTACTCAATATACAACAATATGGACCAAATCGTTTACTAGTTAAGAACAAAGTCTATCTGCATATACTAAAAAACAGAGATGCAGGCGAATGTTCAATATTAGAGTTTGATAACGATCTAAAATACAATAATTTAATTGAAACAGTACGAGACGAAGAACCAGCAAAGAAATTTTCGTTTAGTAATAACAATTAAAAAAGGCTGAAAATTATGAAAACATATACAATTACATTACCGAAGAAAGAAGATACCGCAAAAATTTATAAAGATAATTTGTTGAAACGAGTAATCACTGCTTACCCTTGGTTGACAGTAGATAGTAAATTTGATTATCCGTATTCCAATAATGGTGTAGAGTATGCATCTGCAGGAGATGTTATCACTCTTGGTTTGAGCAATACTCATAAAGTTAGTTGGCTTCCTAAAGAATGCACTAACTGTCCGTTTAAGTGTTGGAACGAAGATACTATTAATTTCGATCTTGAGAAAGAATTCTTTAAAGCAATTAATGCTCTTGATATATTTGCTAAAGAAAACTATCCGTTTAAGAAAGATTACGACTTTGAAGACGAATTTGGTACCCCTATCAAGATCTTCGATAATTTCGTACAGATTGGATACGATATTATTCCAATTATGCCGGGTTCATTGAATCATTTGAAACCTAAAACAAAGAAAACTATTATCAATATCACGATTAAGATTAAAAATCGTGGTTTATTCTAATAAAATAATTATTCCATATATCAGAAACTTATCAGAAACTTATCAGAGGAATATAACATAAATAAGCTTTATGATTGTATTACCAAAAGAAAAGATAAAAGCCAAGGTAGAAAATCCTAGATTTTTAATACTATTTGGCAAACCAAAAGCTGGTAAAACTACTTTAGTATCTAGATTAGATAATAATCTAATTATAGACTTAGAAGGAGGATCAGAGTTTTTGGAAGCATTAGCTGTACAAGCTAGATCTGTAAAGGATTTAGGAGATATAGCTAGTGCTATTAAAGAAGAAATTAAACAAACAGGTAAGAAACCTTATAAGTATATTACTATAGATAATGCTTCTAGATTAGAAGAAATGTGCATGAGTTTTGCAGTACAATTGTATAAGGCTACTCCAATGGGGAAAGGCTATACTGGTTCTGATGTTAGAACACTGCCAAATGGATCTGGTTACTTATATTTACAACAAGCTGTAAGAAAAGTAATAGATATGTTTAAAGAACTATGCGATAATCTAATCCTAATTGGTCACTTAAAAGACAAAATGATCAATAAAGAAGGAGAAGAATTATCTGAAATGTCTCTTGATTTAGTAGGTAAACTTGCAAATATTATATGTGGTGAAGCGGATGCAGTAGGCTATGTATATAGAAAAAAGAATGAAACTCATATTTCCTTTGAAGGAGGAGATAATTCTGTAAGAGAAGCAAGAGCACCTCATCTAAGAGGAAAGAATATAGTAGTAGCAGAAAGTGATGCAGATAATGTAATTACTACTTATTGGGACAAAATTTATTTACCTGAATAAAAAATGATTAAGTTATGATTTATAGCACAGAATTAGCAAACAAAATAGAGACTACAGACGTTTTAAAAAGTAAATACTTAGAAGCAGGTATTCATGAAGACGTACAGCTTGTAGGAGCAAAAGTTGACAAGTCTATTAATGGAAATATCTTTCTTGAAGTAAAATTTACTAAAGAAGGACAAGATTTAACTCATACAGAATGGGAATCTACTAAGAAACCTGGAGAGTCTGATGAGGAATGTCAAACTAGAGGTAGTAAACAAGTTAAAAGAATTATGCAAATTCTTGAATGTTTCTATCCTAAAGAAGCGCTAGTATTTGCTGGTTCTTCTTATAAAGACTTTGTTGATTGGGTTGCTATGATGCTAAATGCAGCAAACAAAAATATTTTACTTAGAGTAAAGATAGTATATAATAAAAAGGGATATACTACATTGCCTAATTATTGTAAGTTTACTTTTATCGAGCCGATGAATCTTCCTGAAGGAGAAAAGAGTAAAATTGCAGAATTGAGTATAGACCAATTTACTAAACCTGTAATAGCAGATGTAGAAACTAAGGATACTAATCCTCTAATGGAAACATCTTCTGATCCAACAGGTGATCTTCCTTTTTAAAGAAGAAAATAAAATAACAGTAGCTACCTAGAGCATAAGCTAGGAATACGTAGGTTAGTGCACCGCACTATGAAAAATGAGTGATACACAATAGTGCACAACCTACGTTTTTAAATAGGAGTTTCTGATATTCAGAAATATGGTATAAATAAGAAAAAGATATATTTCTCATTTATTATAGAGTTCGAATCTCTATACTCCTACTAAAAATATATCATATGATTTACGATACAACAAAAATAATAAAAGATGATGATAATATTACTTTAGATTATATACTTTCTAAAGTAACGGAGTATGATATATATGCTGCGTATATAGGTAATTTTAAAGTAGGAATGATTTACAATAGTCCATTTCGTAAAGATAGAAACCCATCATTTGGATGTTTCTATAGTAGGACTAGTAAACAATTAATGTTTAAAGATCATGGAACTGGAGAATGTGGTAATGTTATTAAATTTGTAAGCATTTATACAGGATTAACAAATTATAATGATATACTTAAGGATATTATTCAGAAACTTAAAATTACTAAAGATACGCAATTAGTTAGCTCTAAGCAATATATACCGTCAACTGAAACAGTAATTGGTGTAGTACGTCAGAATTTCACTGATACTGACATCAATTACTGGAAGCAGTTTAATATTACGGTAGATACTTTAAAAAAGTTTGGAGTAAGTAGTATAAAATACTATCTATGTAATGGCATAGTAAAAAGCATTTATAAAGATGAAAATCCAATGTACGCATATAAGGTATATAATCACTTTAAGATATATAAACCTTTAGCAGACAAATATACGAAATGGCGTAATAATTTAACTGAATATGATATTCAGGGATATAAACAATTACCTAAAACTGGGGACATACTTATTATAACAAAGAGTATGAAAGACGTCATGTGTTTATATGAAATGGGGATACCAGCAATATCTCCTTCTTCAGAGTCAACTTTTATACCCGATAAGATTGTAGAACAGCTTAAGAAGCGTTTTAAGCGTATTATTATAATGTTTGATAGAGACTCCAGTGGTTGTAAAAATTCTATCAAAATATGGAACAAATATAAATTAAAACCATTATTTATTAATAAAAAATTTAAATCTAAAGATATATCAGATGCTATTAAAAATAATAGCTTTGATATTATAAAAGAATGGATTATAAAAGAAATAAATAATGAAAGAAATAAATGAAATATGGGTTCCAGTACAAGGATATGAAAGCTGGAGGTTATATTTGGAAATATGAAGAAATAGAAAAAACAAGGTAGAGTTCGAAACGCAACCCCTAATGAATATGAAGGAATTAAATTTCGAAGTAAACTTGAAACCTACACATACAAAAAGCTGAAAGAAGCAAATATCCTAGCAGATTATGAAATGCATAGGTATGAGCTACTTCCAGCTTTTACTTTTAACAACAAAAAATATAGAGCAATGACCTATTTACCAGATTTTGTTGGTAAAGGTTTTATAATTGAATGTAAAGGCTTTCCTAATGAAGCTTGGCCTTTGCGTGAAAAGCTATTTAACTATTATTTGTACACACATGAGCCTAAGACAGCGTTCTATGTAGTACATACACAGAAACAAGTTGATGAGTTAATCAACAAGTTAAAAACATAAAAATGAATATTATGGCAGAATTTATTAAGATCGGAAATGAGATTACAGTTAAACCTAAGTTAGAAGGTATTTCTTATGAACTCATAAGTAACAAAGTATACGATCTAGAGTATGATAGAATGCAAGGTAGATCTTATCTCAAAGAAAATGGAGATTTGAATATGCCAAAGAAATTATACAAACTAGAAGAAGATAATAAATTTATTAAACGTGTATTAAGTTATTTTAATTCTGATAATTCTGGAAAGACAACCGGTATATTACTTGCAGGTACTAAAGGTACAGGCAAAACAATGCTCTCTAAACGTATTGCCTTAGAAAGTAATTTACCTATTATTATAGTAGCAAACGACTACCCTGCTAATAAACTTACTAGTTTCTTTAAACATTTTACTACTCCTGTAGTAGTTATGTTTGATGAGATTGAAAAAAATACTTATTGGTGGGAAACTAAGGATCTGTTAGGATTCTTAGACGGTGTAGAAGCTACATCTAAAAAACTGGTATTGATGACCTGTAACAAAACAGATCAGATAGACGATAACTTCTTTGATCGTTGTTCACGTGTTCGTTATTTTAAAGAATATGAAGCAAACTCTAATTCTGTATTTGTACGCTGTATAGCAGAAGATAAAGGAATAAAGAATATAGATGAAGTTGTGAATTTCATCGTTGAACATATAGAAGTTAAATCATTTGATAATATTTCAGCATTCTTAGATGAAGTTGTTCTCTTCGAAGATATTCCATTAGACAAATTAGCTAAAGATATGAATCTTAGCTTAAATGGAGTAATAAGAACAGGAACTAATATTTCTGATGAGGATGAAATAAATGAAGTTCTATTCTAATGATACTATTTTATTCAATACTTATTTATAAACTTACTAAATTCTTACAATATGAAAATATGTGGAATTAGTGATATACATGGGAATCTTTATAATGAGATTCCTAAATGTGATGTATTGTGCATTTGTGGTGATATAGTTCCTTTAAACATTCAGAGAGATATGAAAGAATCTGATAAATGGTTTACTGAAGACTTTACTAAATGGATAAATAATTTACCGTGTAATAAAGTAATAATAGTACCTGGGAATCATGATTTCTATCTTGAAAGAATGTATATTGAAGGAACATGGGACGTAGTTAAAGCACTTATGAGAGCTATAACTAATGATAAAGTAGAAATGCTTATTGATGAGTCTTATACTTATAAAGGAGTTAGTTTCTACGGAACGCCATGGATAAACCCTATTTTGTTTCAGCAAGGAAGGTGGGCATTTGAATTACAAGATAATGAACTATATAATAAGATACCAAAATGTGATATACTAATTACTCATGATAATCCTAATTATAATAACGCATTAGGTTATTATACTTTTGGTAAAGCCAAAGTTCATTTATTTGGACATTGGCATGAAGGAGTATCTAATAAAAATCACAGAAAATATAACTGTTCTATACTAGATAATAGTTATAACTTTAAAAAGGATTTAAATATAGTAACATTAGATTTTATGACACAAGAAGGAATTGCATTAAAAACTGAATTTATAGAGTATTTAAGACTTGTTATAAAAGACTATTTTAAACTAAATGGAAATAAACCTCTTACTCTAGAAGAGTGTAATACTTTTCTTGATATGCAGAAAGAGTTTATAGAAGCTCTAGAAGAAGACAATAACGAATGGGATACTTCTGGGAGTTTCTGTAGTGATTATAATGAGGAAGAAGATACTCCTAAATTAGAATTAGAAGAAGCAGCATGAAAATAGAAACCTTATAAAGTTCTAATATAATAAAATGTTGTAAAGGAGAACGTAATCATTGTTGTGGTTTTAAATGGAGATATTACGAATGATAATAGATTGTGAATATTACTCTGATTCATCAAGAATCTCCAATAGTGCAATAGGGTGGTTCTTGAAAAAAGGACCACGTTACCTCAAGGATATGCTTGACGGTAAAGAAGAAGGTATAAGTGGAAAATATCTTGAAAAAGGTACTATGATACACATGTACTTACTTCAGCCAGATGAATTCTGGCATAATTATATGATTATTGACTATGAGAAGCCTAAAACAGCACAGCAGATTGCATTTTGTGAACGTTATTTTCATTCTACAGAATTATTAGAAGAAGATAAATTACTAGATGCATATAAATCTGCATACTCTGGCAATAATATGTCTAAAGATGCAATGTTAAAGAAAGCAAAAGAGTTACAACTCAAGTTTGCAGAGTATATTGAATTTCTAGACAAAAATCAAACATTTACAGTAATATCATTTGCTGATTTAAATATGCTTAAACGAATAGAAGAGAATATTAATAATCACAAAAAAGCAAAAGATTTACTTACAAATAATCCTGGTTGGGACTGTAATAATGAGTTTCATATAAACTGGGAATCAGAAAAACAGAAGATATCTTGTAAGTCCTTATTAGACAGAGTTAAAATTGATTTTGTTAATAAGAAGATAATCCTTATAGACTTAAAAACTACAGCAGATGTTTATAATTTTAAGCACTCCGTAGAAGAATATGACTACTATAGACAAATTGCATTCTATATTTTAGCTCTTACATGGTATATGTCTGATCTAGGATATAATATAGAGGAGTTTGACTTAGAAGCATACATTATTGCAATTCAAAGCAATGGTAATAATGAAATAAGAGTATTTAATATGTTAAACGAAAAAGAGTTATTGGACCGTAAAGACCTAATAGCAGATACTTTAACAGAAATTTCATACCATTATCAGACAGGAAATTGGGACCATACTCGTGAATATTACGAAGGAAATGGAACTGAAAGCCTTGAATGATGTAAGTATTTATATAGTTCCTCTATTAGACGATAATTTAACTTGGAGAGATTTAACAGTAGAAAGCGGATTTATAAATGCATATACAAGTGACAAAAATAGACCTTATTTAGAAGATAAGGTCTTTCTTGTATATGATAGTTCAGTAAACACTAGAGAATCTCTAGATAGATACTGCAAACTTAAAAATCTTGATACTGTTTATAATATGAAATATATTACTATAAATAATAAGCATTACACAGTTTATTGTTTTAGTAATCCTAAGTACAAAAAAGATATTAATAGTCTTAAAAATTATGGTAAAGCGTTTAGTTTAGAAGCCAAGCTTGATATAAATAGATTCTGGACTAACGTGCCAGTTCCAGAACTATCTAAACGTTTATTTTATCCTCATTATAGGAATGGTGAAACTATAGAGGCTGAATTACCAGAAGAAGACTATTATAGTTATCTAGATCTAATAGATAGAGATAACAAATAAGCCTACTATTTTTAGTAGGCTTTTCTTTTTTACAGTAATTTAACGAATTGATAATTCTAATAGAAACTTAGAAGTTCATTAATTGATTCTATAGATAATTGCGTTTCGATTTTGGATCTTGCGCTTCAAATATACTCTTAAATGGAGTTACTTTAATAATATTTCTTAATATTACAGGCATACCTTTATATACTCCTCTATCAATTATAGTAAATAGTGTTTTATTACCTGCATATGCAAATGGATTAACTAGATTAATAAAACTAGATGCATTATCAAACCAATTAAAAGCTGCTGTAGGAGACTTAATTAAAGATATTAACTCAAATGGATTATACATAGTTCGAAATTCAAATGCAGATCTCATTGCAAGATATGTCATAGATTGAGTTAACCATGTATCATAATCATCATCTCCATCTACCATACTAGCTAATACTACAGCTACTGTAGTAGATCCTGCTATTAGCATTAATTCATTTAAAGTTCTACGAACAGCGTATTGTTCATACTCCTACATATTATTGTAGTCAGCTAGTAATTGAGCTAGAGCGAAATGTCTATTTCCTATTACATTCTACAAGAATCTTCCTGTAGATCTATAATATCCTTCTTCTGTTACTCCTAAATCAAGATTAAACTGTTTTCTTTTAAATCTATCATGTAAGGCGGATACCATAAAATTACGATGCATAACAGTATAAGATGCTATAGAATTAGCATGTACTTGAGCTTTATCTACTTCGCGTATAGTACCATCTATTCTTTTACTTATTATCTGTATTCTATTTTTTACATCATTTAATAATTTTTCAGTAATATAAGATTCGTATTTAGCGTCTACTATAACATCTCCATTATCCTACTACTTATATGCATCATATAAAGTAACACCTAATTGTTTAAAGTTTACCTCTCCTTTTTTTCTATTATTAGGATAGTACTTATCTATATACTGTGATTTAGATAAAAAACCATCTTCTTTAACGAAACGATAATTATGATAGATACTTATAAGAGTGTGACTTTTTACAGTATAGTCAGTTTGAGTATACCCTGCAAACCAAAAATTCTAATTTATAGATCTTAATACCTAACTTTCGTCTAATCTATCAAATAGTTCCTAATTATCTTTTACTACTTGATTAAGAGCTAATAAATATGGTAATTTACCTTTAGGATCTGGATTGCCTATATTAGATAACATATTGGGTAATTCTCTAGAAAATTCTGTCTAAGCATATCTAAGATCTTCTAAGTCAAAAAATCTTCCCATTTTAGCCTCTAAAGTAGTATATGTTGCATCAGTAAAGAATCCTGTACCAATAGACCATAGATTACCAGATAGATTTACTTTTGTAACAAATCCTCTAACTATGTCTAACATTTTACCTACGTTTAATTCTTTACCAAATGCATTCATCAATATAGGAGATTTATTTCTTCCATACATTAATCTATCTACTAGTAGCTAAGACTACTTGTATATATTTGTAGATCCTGGACCTTTAAGTTCTTTCTTAGTACGAATAGATACCTATTTCAATAGATTTAACATCATTTCTATGTCGTCCTATCTTTCTGACATATTGCGATAATTAGTAGCCATATTATAATACTAAACTACAGCTGCAACAGCATCAGTAGATATTATATTAGGATCATCTAACATCTTTATAAATCTAGTAGGTATTACTTTAATTGGATCTCCATTAGGCATAGTAGAAAATTCATTTACGAAATCTAAGTCATCATCTTTAGTAGTAGCAAAATCTTCAAAAACGTATCCTAATTTACCTAATATGCCATCTTTACGGCTCAAAGATTGCATAAATCTAGCAGGTATTTGAGGCATTCTATGATCATTGGCAAACTACATAAAAGATACATACTTGTTAGCCTCATCCATAATAGCTTCTATCTCATCATATAGTTGTTTCACTTCTGGCTTATTTAGTACAGCATTATAAGCTTTACTATTGTCATACAACTTTTTATTAGGCTAAATAGACGGACCATTTGGATCCCAGTTAGAATTATACCAATCTGAACTAGGCGATATTGATGAATATTTTATAGAGGGAACTCTTTCTTTATATTGATCCATAAATTGTGGTAATGGTCTAAGTTCAGTATAAAACGATGCTGGTCTCATAAATCCTCTAATATCTTCATAGTGACTTCTGTTGAACCAATCATTATATGCTAATGTGCCATTATTTCTAGCTTTTTCCATATCTATACGATATTGTTCTGTAGTAGCTATTTCTGCAAAATCTGACAATCGAGGACCTTTTCTTTCTGTATCCTAACTCGGAGAATATGAAGAAGCTATATCTTGATCTAGCTGTAACAGATCTCTCTTTTCAGCATCAGAGATAGCATCTGTGTTTATTTTACCTGTATTAGGATCTTTATACAAAGATAATAAATTTCTTCTTCTAGTTCTTAGACGTTCATAGGTATCTGACTATGGAGTTTTGTCTAAACTATCTATTCTATCGTAGAAAGCCTAATTATATCTTTCAACAGTATTACGCTCTTCCCACAATTTTAACTATTCTGAATTATCGCCATATCTTTTAGCTACTTTAGATCTATCTGCCTGATATTTCTATATATCTGTATCATATTTGATATGTTTTGATACTTCTTCATCAAAAGCTATAAGTTCTTTGGCTATTAGAGCGTCATCACCTGTCTTTTCACTTCCATCCAAATTATATGGATTTGCTAACATCTTTTTTTGTTTACGCAATTCCTATAGTTGATTATATTCGGATGCACTTAATAGATTATCATATTCTATGCCATCTATAGTAATAGGATTGGTAATGTTATCTATATAATTCTATATCTCCTATTGAGCATCTTTAGTTTTCTATGACAACATCTTATTTCTAAGTGTATAGTATTCTGATACATATTTTCTATCAGCGTGATCATTGTACCACTTATTTATACTATCAAACCACTTTTTCTATATATCCTAATTTAGTGGTAATTCGTACTAACCATTAGAATCTTTAGTTATTCCTAATTGTTTTGCAAGTTTATCTAAGAATTGCTTCTTTGTACGATTATACTTACCCTAATTTATTCTAGTTACTCTATATCCAGTATAACTACCATCATCGTCTCTCTCATAAAGCAATTTCTATACGTCATTCCCATATTTTTCCTTTGCTTTATTCAGTGCTTTTACTAATCTAATGCCTACTTCTAAAGTTTGTCTATCCGTAGCGTTCTTCACATCATTCAACATCTTAGCAATAGCTTGCTGAACAGCATTATCACTATTAGTAGCCATTCCAAACCAATTCATAAATATACTTGAATCGTGTTTAGGATCATCTAGCCAATTAATAGTACCCTAAATGAAACTATCAGGCATGCCTTGTTGTGAAAGGTATTGACGTAAATATTGATATCCCTTACTTTTGAGAACATTTATAAATTTATTGTTCACAGTAGTTATAGACTAGGACATTTCTGCTACTAGATTAACTACATCATCATAATTATCTATTCCTTTAAATATATCTGTAGTATCAACAATATATTGAATATTATCTATTAGAGGTTTATAGAACCCTACATAATCATTAGATAGTTGTCGTATCTACTTAGCATTAATTTCTTCTATAGGCTTACTTAAGAAATTCTTACTATCGTTTATAGAGTCTCTAACGTGTTCTAGAAATTGAATTATACCTTGTTCAGTTTCTGACGTAGATAATTTCTATATTAAGTTTTGTAGGTCTCTCCATACTTTTGGATTTTTACTAGAATATCTCTTAATAGCATTAAGTCTGTCTTTTAATCCTTTCTATATTTTTGTATATAGGTTAGATATCTCCTCTAATACTCTAATTTCGTCTTCAGTGAAAGTTTTGAAATCAGTATTATCATAACTAACACTTGATGTAGTTAATACATCTTGCATGTAAGGTTCGCTATTTTCATCAAGTGTATAATTATTTATATTATTTTGAAACTTATTAGAGAATATTTTTGCTTTCTATAGTATGGCTTGTTCTCTATCATTATTAAAATGTTCTAATAATTTATTAAATAGAAGAGAAGGCTCCCCATTCGGAGCCTTATCTATACCATGACCGTTATTCATATCCCAGATAGTATATGCAACTTCTGGTACAACTTTCTCTAATTCCTTCCATTCAGGAAGATTTTTATTTGGACATTTATACATATTATCTGGTTATTATAAATTACATATGAATTTTCTCAACGCTTCTTCTAGCTTATCTTGAGTATTAACTTTATTGTCTCTCATAAACTATGCAAATTCATTTAAGTAAGCCTATCTTTTCTCTGGAGTAATGTCTTTATTTTGTTTTAGTGCATCATTAAATCTTGAGTACGCTTGATCCTATAACTTTATCAAAGCAAAACCTTTCAATGGTGAGTTCGATGAAAATAAATCTAACTGCTGTATAGGACTAATCAACTTAGTAAGCGGTTTAGTAACTACTACTTTTACTGACTATCCTTCTTTATTGTGAAATTCTATTACATCTCCAATATTAGCCTATTTCCAATAGGCTATATTACCATCTCTTTCATATCTTGTAGTAGCAGTTCTTTCTCCATTTTTTATAGCTTCTAATGTAGATATAGATTTGATATTAGGAGATGCATATTTTCCATAATAAAAATTCATAGAACCTTTTAGCTTTGATTGTACTGATTGATCTGGAGCTAATTCATACTCTATCTGCCACGCTTCGTTTATTCTTGGTAATACTTTTTTATAGAAGTAATCTACAGACCAGCCTTCTTTACTAGACCATATCTAAGCTGTAGTATTCTTAATACCAGTATAATTTCCATTTACATTTCGGTATGAACTATTATTTGTAGAGTCAATCATCGGTTCTTCTTTTTCCTCAAGAACTTCTCCAGTTACTCCATCTTCTTCTAAAGTAGAAGAATCATCTATATATACTCTATCTTGTTCGGATGTAGCATAATTCATGTCAGAATAGCTAGGAAGAGATGTTATTAAATGTATAGAATTACTTATCTTATTCCAATCTGCTTTATCAAACTCAGAAGCCATATCTGCTAATGCTAATGGGTTATTTAAAGCCTCTCTATAATCCCATTCATTTTCTTTATTGAAATCGAATTGAGTTTCTCTACCATATTCAACAATAGTATGTCCTCTGTGCTTGTATCCTTTTTTACTAACAAGACCATATATGGGAGTGTGTTGCATTTTTCCTGTAAATTTCCCAGTACTTTTATCTACTTCTGCTTGATCAGTAAAACCTATTAGGGTATATACATGCCAATTTTTAGTGTCAAAACCTTTACCATCTCTCATTTTGATATATGGTGGAAACATTGGATATGATCTTACTACAGGAATACCTAATGCATCTACTACAGATACTTTAACCCAATTTATTGGTTTTATATCAGAATACTCTGATCCTACTCTTTTTCCGACAATTATGTTAGGAGTTGCCTATTCGTTTAATTTAGCTTGTATAAATGGCATTCTATTTTTTCCTCCTTCCATTTCTACAGGCTTAACTAATAGATCATTAGTCCAGTTATTCAAGAATAAATCAGCCTTGTCTTTGTAACCTAATTGAGATTCATTAATAAGCTATTCCAATTTACTTTGTACAAAATCAGTGTAACCTATTTCTTGTCTATAACTATTTGGTAGATATTGAAAGAACGAATTCATAGCAAAATTATCTCCAGATGTGTAGAACGCATAAACTGCTAAATCTCTAGCTAATCTCTTAACTTCTGGAAGAGGATCATCTAACAGTTCTCTCCAATAATTTATAAGATTGTTACCTTGTGCTTGATCAGCACTAAGTAATTCGGATGTGTCTATAAAATCAATACCTTCATTATCTATATTTGGTATTAAATATTCCAAGAAGTCGTTGTTTATACTACCATTGGGATTCAATAAGTATTGATAACGTTCATCTCCTTTCAGTATCATCGTTTTGAACTTATTAAGGCGTTTAGCTATAGTATTATTACCTCTAAACATTCCTTCTACATCAATGTTATTGTCTTTTACATATTGATTAAAGAATTCTGTTTTTAATTGAGACTCCATACCAGATATGATAGGATTTAATAACTTAGCGTTAGCGTTATTCTTTCTTCCAAGCAATGATAATACTGCATTATATTGTTTTATGAAGGTATTAGTATTTCTGAATAATAAATTAGAGAATATACTAGCCCCAAACGGTATACTATTTTCAGTCTTTCTTCCTATGAATGTTTCATCGTAAAATCTTTGTACTTCCCCTTCTTCAAAAACTATATTTTCTGTCAAATCTTTCATACCATTATAGTATATCTGCTATTCAGCAAAAGACTTACCAGTCTTTTTAGTATCTACTTTAGAATATTTCACAAGATCGGCTAGACCGTCAGCGTACGGTTTTAGAGCTAACCAAGCATAGTACATTTTTATTTGTTCTCTGTTGAATTCAAAGTCATTAGGATGTAATAGTAATTCTCTAGTATAAGATGTTTCTTTGCCATCTACTATTTCTGTTTTAAATAGATCTTTATATTCTTCTGCCATTAAATTTGTCTTAGTATTTATATACTAATATCTAGATCTATGTCCTCCAGTAGGATCGTATTTATCTAGCACTTTTTTAATAGCTTCTTTCTCTAATTGAGAAGGAGTTTTAGTTCTATCTACACCATACTTACCTTTTGTCTTAGCAACTTCTTCTGCTATTTCTTTGAATATAGGTTGACCTACAAAGTAAAATGTCCATTTTCCTTTACCAGTACGTAATAAGAAGTTTACCATATTATAAGTCCAAGAATTAACATTTAATCTTACAATGTAGGGATCTTTGGCAATATCAACAAAACCATTAATCATAGCAGATAACCAGTCAAGAATACGTCCTCCTTTAGGAGTTCCTGCTGTAGGATAATCATATATTCTTCCTAGATCTATTATATCTAATGCTCTAGTAAAGTCATTATCAACCATTTTTAAATTAGTAAGCTGTGTAAGTATATGGTGTGCATTGTTCAATGCAAATGGTCCAATGCCGGCTTTACCGCCAGTATATTCAGCTTTTCTAGCTTCTTGATAAGTAGGAGTATATACTTCAAAAGGTTGAACATGGTGAACTTCTCTATTACTTTCTATGTCTTCAAGTACCTCCTTAGTATTTTCAGTAGCATTGTCAATAGACAGTTTTAAAGAATTGAAATTATCCTAAGTAAGGAGTACTTTCATATAAGCGTCTAATATTTCATTCTTATACGAATCTATGACTTCATCAAGTTTTAATGCAGTTCCCTTAGTAATTTTTCCACCTAATTTATTATAAGCAAATCTGGCTACGTATAGCTTATCAATATCAAAGTCAGAACCGGTAAGTTTAGTAAATCCTTCTGGAAGCATAATAGTATCTCCCATAATTTCAGGAAAAACATCTACAAATCTAAGAGCAGATATAGATGCAATAGATTGAGTAGGAATACGATAACCTATTGCATTTGCTGTAGCTTCTGATCCGATTATCTTCTTATCAATTAACCATTGTCGTGCCTGTCTAAATGTCATTTTTTCGTAGTTAGGTATAATATGTTTAAATAAATTTATACTTACTACAGAATCCATAGAACCCTCTTCATTATTCATCTTTAAGGCTCTACCATCATTAATCATATTAGCTGTAATAACTTTAGTAGAAGTAGCTTCTATACCAAAGGCAGATCTTTGAATAAATGCTCCTCCTGGCATAGTCACATCAATAATTATTTTATTGATCATAGCTATAAATCTACTTTCTATCCACTTATTGTCAGATAATGCTGATAAAGGTATTACAAAAGCATCATCCTTAGTCCTTAGACCTGTTAATACATTATCGTTAGCATCAGATTCTCTAGCATCTTGATAAAGCATAGTACCTAACTTGGTTATATTTACTTTGCCGTCTTTGGTAAATAGTTCTGATGCTAGCTATTGCTTACCCATATCAGATAACTTATTAAGAGATTCCATTACTGTATTCTTAATATCTCTACCAGTCACCTAATTTCCCTCCTTACCATACATATCATTCATACGAATATTAGACAAGTTTACTTTCATAAATTGTGTACCTGCCATTTGTTCTTCGTGCGTATGAGGGTTAGTAGCTAATTGCTGGCGTAAATACTTAAATTTCTATTTATAAGTTACTAGGTTATTAAAATCATTTAAAGTATTTCCTTCTCCACTAATAAGTTGATCTGTTATACTAGCAGATAATACTGTTTGACCATCTTTAAGTTCTATTTCACTGTCTTTAGCTTCTCTATAAGCTTTCATAGGAGATCTAGAACCTACTTTTACTGCAGAGTCAAACATAATCATATCTATAGGATTTTCTGGATCCATCATACGATCATACATCGCTTTGGTATCACCTGTAGCAATAGATTTAAACAATGGAAATAGAGCCATTTTATTAAAGTAAGGTATTCCTAATCCGTCTATTTCATTAAATCTAGTACCAAATGCCATATACTTCATAGCATTTAATATAACCTTGTTGGCTTTAGCATATAATTCTGGATCAGATTCCCAAGTATCAGCAGTATTATCATCAGTAAGAATATCAAAAGCTTCTTTTACTTCTGTAGACCATTCTCCTCTCATTCTAAGAAGATCCCTAGTCATAGTAGGGCTAATATATACAGCAGCATCTGCTACATTTATTCCTTCCTTATAACTGGCTACTTCTACTTTTGCTGCTTGTTTGGCAACTTTAACAGCATCAGGATATATTTTCTCTATTTCTTGTATGCTCAAATGTTTTACTTTATCCCACGCCGCTTCACCTTCTAATTCTTGTATAGTTTCTTTTATATTGCCTCTAGTAAATAGACGTTCAAACTCGTAGTACTGCTTATCTTGAATTTCATGATCTTTTAATTCTGCTACTACGTATTCCTATCTAATAGGATTGTTATTAAAATCAAGTCTATTATTTAATCCTGTAGAAGTCAATGCACCCAAACGTTTGATTTTATCAACCGATGAATCAATAATGCCGTTTTCATCATATTTTACTTTGTAATATGCAGGTGATCCATTGAATAATTTTTCTATTTCAGTTATAGATATTATACTATTAATAGTATAGTCAGCAATCATGTCGAATATAGCATATCCTTCAGCATTATTAGGATCTATATTAGTATATGCCTTTGTACGTTCTATTAGTTCATTATCATCTAACAATGAGTTACGTAAACTCCATATACTATTATCATCATTACCAGTAATAAGTCCTAATTTTTTAGATGTCTCTATTTCTTCTTTTACTCTACGATTTATTAAATCACTTAAGAACATTTTTTGAGCATCTTTAGGAGCATTAAAGAAATAGTCTTTTGCTAGTTGTAAACATTCTTTAGCAGACTTTCTAGGGTCGTTAAAGTTAATAAATTTACCATTTGCATATACTCCTGTCAAGAATAAGAATCTTGCTCCATTACCTTCTAATTCAACTGTATGTTTATTTCCATATTTGTCTGTATACTTATAAGTATTAGGAGTATGGAAATTCTTGATTCTTCTATTTGGTTCAAGCCAATCATTGTTGATACTTCCATCTTCATTATAATGTATATTGTTTTCCTTGTCATAATGAGCTGGATCATCATCAATTTGTCTAAGACATAATTCTATCTAACTTAATTCATCTTGACAATAACCTATTAATATATCTAAAGACTATTCACCATACTACGCATAAGTACCCTATTGGGTTATTGTGAAATTTATTCGTTCATGCGGTAATTTAACTCCACGTAAGAAATGATATGTTTTCTTATCGGCTACTGTAGGGAATATTATTCTATCATCCATTACAGCTGTCATTTTAGCTATATAATCTTCTCTATCTGTAATTCCAAAATAATCTCTACCAGAATCATATGAAGTTTCATCTTTGAAATTGATGAAAGTTTCTACTTGAATATTTTTATTACCCTACGATATAGCATTAAGTATAATAGAATGTTGATTATAGTTAACAGAACGCAAATCCTACAATACCTACGGATCTGTAATCATTTCTTGAACCCTATCTTTTACGAAATTGTTCTGCGATACCATGTAATATGTGTTACCATCAGGACCATAGCTACCTAGACCTTTATCTGTAGAATGTACATAAGCATAGTAATTAGCTAAAGTCTTTACATAACCTACATTGCTCCAAATAGACTTGGGGGATACAGTTTTACCACCAATTATTATATCCGACAGTGTATTATCAAACTTAATAGCACTGTTTATAGTGTTTAATACTTCTGTAATCTTATCTAAACCTCCGAAGTTATTAATATTTACAACAAACGAATTTAGTAAAGTATAAGAATCTGCTCTAGGATTACCATAGTCTCCTGATAATAGCATTTTATTGATTGTAGGTTTATCTATACCTATACCTACTGCCTAAAGATAAGAAACTATTCTATCTTTTAACCATTCTTGATTCATAGGTATATGTAAATCAACATCTCTATCTCCTACCTTTAGTACTCCTTTACGGTTCATAAAGGCAGTTCTAATAGCAGTTAGATTATCTATTACCAATTTTAAATATTTTTTAGCATCTGGATCAGCCACTATTTTACCATCTTTATCGTATTTGAATAATCCAGAATTAGCAAATAGTGACTATGACCATACCTTAGGATATTTTATAGCTTTAATATCCACAGTATTGTCTACTAAAGATGCTTTAGTGAATCCTGTGTCTTTATCTTTACTTATCTTAGCAGTAATAAAGTTATTTATATCTGAAGTTATTACAGTTTCAAGTTTGGTGAGTAAGGCTTCAGCATCAGTTGCTACTCTTATATCGTCTGAATTAGATTTCTATATCTCATTACCTAGTTTTAACAATAACGACATATAGAATGAGTCATTCTATGCTAGTATGTTTACTTTATCGAATATATTAGTTATAGTACGACATCCAGATAAATCTTTTAATACATTATTCCAAGCCTAATTAGAATCTACAAAACTGGCAAAATGTGTAACATCATCTATCTTAGTTTGATAATTTCCATCTTTTCCTCTTTCCATCATTGGTATGGTTTGAAAGAAGAATTTAACTTCAGCTGGAGCATTATCTTTTATAGATATATTCATACCTTCTACAGTATGTTGTGCTACATCTATGCCTTCCTATACCTCTTCTATTGTACTTAGATCTTCAGAATTTCTATCTATAGTTCTAATACCTAATTGTTTTAACCTAGTAGATATAACCGGTGCAAATATAGTATCGAAAGTATCTACTACCTCTGTCATAGTAGGAGATGGAAATTTATTTGCCTAAGCTTGTACTATTAATTCTAATCTTTCAAACGTAGGTTTACTTTCCTTGAGATCACTATAATTTATATATTTACCTTCAGCAAAAGCTACATTAAAGAAAGCATAAGTAAGACTCTTAACAATATCGTCGAATTGTTTATACTTAGTTATAGTTTTAAATTCATGTCCACTTATTTCAAAATTAGGTCCTTCTCCTCCATAGATACTTCTAAATCTATCTATATTACTTTGATTAGGAGTTATACCTGCATATTTTCCTCTGTTAATGTTAGAATATATTTTAGCAAGAGCATACTACCCTGTTCTAGCCCACAACTTTATAAAGTTCAATATCCTTCTAAACCAATTTTTAGTATCAAAATCATATTTGTTTGATTCGTCGAGCATAAATTCTCTGAACTGTTCTGCAAATATTTCATCTAACTGAGAATCTTTTAGAGCAGATTTATTTTTACGATTGTATCTATCATATATCTTCCTCCTATCTTTTTCTGATATGAGTAGTTGAGATACTCTATGCCAAGCTTCGTGATATTCGGTACCTCTAGGAGCATCGCTATACAATAAAATAGAATCTTCTGTTACTCTACCGACTACACTAGTACCAGATTCAGTGACGTCTATCATAGTATTTGTTATATCAGGAGTAATACCAAGAGTATTTTCTATCCATTCTTTTGCTTGTTGAGCATCCATTTTATCTTCTTGATTATACTCGATATTCCAGTTAGTGTCAACATCTACTGTCATATTAGGACCTCTTCTTTTCTTACCATCTAATATAGCATAGATATCTGCTAAGTTCATTGAAGCTTTATTTCCAGAGATATCTGTATATTCTATAACTTTTTCTCTTATATCATCTTTAACAGATTCCTATAGTTTCTGATTAGCTTCCTATTGAACTTGTTTTACAGTCTTGTCTACAAGTCTAACGTCGTCTACATATATATTGGCATCTTGCAATTGATCGGCTATATCAGTTAGAAGTATACCTTGTTTAATATACCAGCCCAATACACTTATTCCTTTAGGATTACCCTCTAGTCCAAAATCTTTTCTAGTAAATTCTAATTCTCCAGGTATAATAGTTATCTTTTCTACATCACTATTTTTAAAGTAAGAATACAATTGTTCAAAATGCGGATCTCTATCTTGTGATTGCAGATCACCACCTAAATAGTTCTTGTTAAGACCATCCTCATCAATATTATAATGAAAATTATCCATTATATATTGCTTAGCTTTATTTCTTATAGTTTCATCGGTAAGTAAGTCATTTACTGTATAAGTAGTAGTTCCTATTACGATGTTTCCGTTTTCATCCTCAAAGAATTGTTTAGTTAATCTTTGTTGTATCTGTTCTGGAGAGTACACCTAACTATTAGGATTAGCTGCAGTATGTGTACCAAAATTAACTAAGAACTTTAATAATTCTTTAGGATTAATAGGTGTCTATACTCCATTTGCATCTACGTACTGACTTTGATTACTTAATACTAAGTCTAGTATAAGATCAGCTATTTTAGGTGAATCAGAGAATTTCTTATAATTAAGTATTACTGGTTTATCATATACTGTACCATCATAATTTGTAGCTTTAATAATCCATGCTGGCTTACCCATAGCTCTACCATTATATGACAATACTCTATTCCTTAGTCTTATTATTCCTTTTCCTGCTGGACCTGTAGTAATACCTACTTCAGTATTTTCAGGAGTTATCTCATATGGATCTTTTACTGTTAACCATTTAGATTCAGTTAATGGTCTATTTTTTGGACTACTGTCACTGTTCTTTTCATTAACAATAGAACCAGGAGTTCTACGTAATTGTGTAGGAACTACTTGCAAATTAGGATTAGTCTATACTTGCTTGTATAATTCTGTTATCTTATTTCTAAGATCATTTAAGTTATTGACTATATATTGTTGTTGGTTATATGGTAACTTATTAAATTTACCGGATCTATTAGCGTATAATCCTTTACTAGTTCTAACTGCTGCAATATATTTCTTTCCTTTGTAATTAAAGATCGCATATATAGCATCTTCTATCTATCCTTGAGGATTAGTATAAGGTTTAACTTCAAAGTATACCCCATTATTTTCTACCTCTTTCAGAAAGTCATCATTAGCACTTACTTTAGAAAAGTCTTCATTGTTCAGATAGTCCTCCATACCCTAGAACTTCTTGTAAGTGACTACTGTCCACTTACCATTTGCATCCTGGGTAGTGTTACTTAATCTATAATTGAGTTCATGAGAATATGGATCTAACTATTGATCGTAAGTTAAATCTTTAGTAATACCGTCATTTGTCTTTGGTTCTGGCTCACTAATAGGAGCAGAAGTATCTTCTGGAGTCTATGGTTCAGAATAAGCTGTATCTAAGGCCTATGCAGCGTCCTGACCAATTAATCCTCCCAATAAAGAGCCAAGAGATGGTAGGTCTTCCATCTTAGCTGGTTCTTCTTCTTGAGATTTCTGAGCAGGCTCTGCTTTGGGGGACTCTGGAACATTAACTGGAGTCAACGCATCTTGTTGTTCTGTTATCTTATGTTCCTTATCCTTGATTTGAAGTATTTTTTCATGTATGTACTATTCACTAGATGATACAAATTCATTGTAAGATGTTATAATATCTTCTTCTAGCTGTAATGCTTCTATCTTCTCTTTTACTAAATTTACTAGTTCTTTTGCTCTAGATGAGTTCCCATTAGCATATACTTCTTCTTCTAACTAATCTCTTGTATTAATTAGATCCTCCCATAAATCAGCTCTTTCGTCTTTAGAGAATTTAGGGTCTTGTAGTATAATAGATGCAGAAAAAGTATTAAACTTCTTAGCGTTTGGATTTATTTTATGGTATGCCTCTCTTAAAGCTTCTGTAGCTTCATTGTATGCTTGCCCATATATATTATCAGCATTTAATACTTGTTTATTATTACCTCTTTCATCTCTTTCTTGCTTGAAGTATTTTCTCTGAATCCACTCTGCAGCATTTCTAGTATCAGTGATAGACTAAGGTTCTATTTCTTTCTATTGTTCTGGTTTAATAGGTTCAACTTCTACTGGAGCAGTAGTATTATCTACAGGTTCTGCCTTAATATCTTCACTTTCTTCTATTACTTTTTCCTCCTATTTTCCAGAGTAAGAATCATTTAATCTCTAAACAAATTCTTCATCCCTATTTTCTACTCCTTTCCACTTATCTATTCTAGATTTAATCAACTTTTCATCCGTAGAGTTCATGATAGAATATTCATTCTAAGCTCTATCTAGATCTAATTTAGCTAGAATAGTTTTTTCATATGCATCATTAAGATCCTAGTGTACTTTAGGAACTTCTAACTATTCATCTTTTATATTAGTATCTGGTAAATATGCTTTAAGATTATTATATTGCTCTTCTAGATCTTTTATATGCTAATTTAACATTCTAGAAAAGTAATTAACATCAGATTTATTTACTTTAATTCCAGTATATCTTTGAATTTCATCTAATTTATCAGAACTATTAAATACATCGTTAACTAATTTTCTAGATGCTTCTAATTCTGCCTATGTTTTTATTAGAGCTCTAATATTAGCCTGTTGATCAATACTTAAGTTTTTATTTATGTTAAGAATATGTTCTTGTACTTCAGGACTATATAATATATTATCTGCTTGAGATACGTAATCACTATATAACCCTCTAGCATCGTTGTATTGTTCATCATGATGCTACTTTAAAGATACAAATATATCATAATCTTCAGTTCTAGGATCAATCCCTATTCTACTAGCCTACTGTAAAGTCTGTCTAGAAGTAAATGTATTATAAAACTAATTAGCCCTTTTCTTTTCTTCTTGTATTACAGAAGAATCTATTCCATCTATATTTGCCTATTCTAGATCATCAAAAGCCTGATAAACTGTGGCCCATTTTCCTTCTCGTATGCTTTTACTATACTGAATATTTTTACGTACTTGATCCTTGCTAGCTATTCCATCAGCATATAAACCTGCAAGGAATCTTTGTCCTGATATCTACCTATTAACAGGTTGAATAGAAGTAGCAGTACCAATAGCGCCGGTCATTATTCCACCAAGTAGTGCTCCTCCTTTAAAGTTTTCTAAAAACTCTTCGTCATCAGAATATACAGGATCCCAGGGAGTTATAGCAGCAAAAATAGATCTAGCACCTGTGCCTATGTTTTTAGCCCAACTTTTTAATAGGTTTGGATCAGAATCAAAATCTCTATTTATGTATCTCTGTCCTTTAATATATTGAGTTCCTTCTTCTGCTCCTTCTAATGCGCTGCTTATTACTACTCTACCTCCTGTATCTAATACCTGCTTTCTCCTTGTTAATCTTGGTAATTTATTAACATTATCTATACCGAAAGATACTATATCATCAATTCTATCTGCTAATTGTTCCTTTACCGTTCCATATTTGTTGGCTATTGTCTCTACAGTTTTTCCAGCTTTAGTATCTACTAATTTACTAACAAATTTAAGTCCTCTTACACTTCTAAACATACTGTGTAGAGGAGTAACTTCTAGAAAAGTCTGTATAATATCGCTTCCAGATAAAGCCATATTATCCATATATAGAGACTTTAGTCCTTCTAGGTTACTAATGCGTAGTTTATTGAATTTAACATTACTAACCTTCACTCTATCTGCAATTATCTAGTCATAGACATAATCGTCATCCTATAACTGTTCCGGAGTATACTAACCTGATTCTATCATATTCTACTTAGCTTCCTACAAGACAGATTTGCTTATATTGTCCTTATTGGCAGCATTAATTAAACTTTGTTTATAGTTTGAATATACTTCGGCTTTAGATTCTTGATCCCTAGCACTAATATTACCAAGTAGTACTGCAGAAAGCCCTCCTACTGTATTTAATCCACCTTTGGTAGAAAATAAAGCTCCTATTGTTCCAGTTAACTAAGAACCTAGGCTAGAAGCAGACGAACCCAAAAGACCTGGCATTTTATATAAATAAGTATCTATATCGGTAAGATCCATACCTGGAGAACTCTTTTTCCTATTATAGTAGTCAGAATTCATTTTACTTTTCCAATACTCAGTAAATTTTTGATACTTTTTAGCTTGCTTTAAAGCTTCATCCCTTCTAGCTATTACCCCTCCTTCTTGTAGTGTTCCAGTGAGTAGTTTATCTATATTATCTATCTGCTATTGTGGGCTCAATGTAGTTAATCTTTCAGGAAATATGAAGTCTTTAATAGAGTTATTGTTAAACTCCTTATTCAGTAACTTATCATAACTAGGTTTAGTTTGTTCTATAATCCTATTAAGTTGATTTATATGCTATTCTTTCTATTCGTCTGCATTATTCTTATCTTCTTGCAGATTCAGTATATCATTGATAGCCTATAAATACTATTTAGCTCCTTCTAATGTTTCATAGTCCTCTTGTAGATATACATATTCGCCCAGAGCCGCTTCTTTACTAGCCTAATTTCTAGTTAAATTCCAGTCATAGAAAGCATTAGAGAACCAATTAAAATTATTAGCAGTTCCCTCATATGGTGGATTATGTACTACATTCAAATATGCATCAGTATCCACTTTAGGGCTAAACATTGCTTTAGCCCTATTATTATTTGTCTCAAAACTATCTACTAACGTATAGTCAGGTATCTTTTTCTTACTCATATGTCATTATTGGTTGTATATACTACGTACAGATTGTTCTTGCATTGCTTGAGCTTGGGTAGCTCCACCTACTCCTCTCTATGATGGTGAATTCTCTCTAAGCTGGTTTACTTGATACCAGTAATCTCCATTATTATCATCAGGTAATTGTCTATATACTTCTACTTCATAGAATGGTTCTCCATCTTCTCCATATTTTATTTCTCTACTACCAAAATTGTCCTCTAGAGCTCGTTTAGTAGACTATCTGGCGAATAAACTGGTTGGAAACAAATAATCTGATGGGGCATCTCCTTTTAGACTATGTAATATTCCGGTTCCTAATGTATTCTCTATTTCTTCAACCGGTATTCTTAACTTACCCTTTATGAGTTTGTTATTTCCAAGTTGTATTAAATTCTATCTATTTTCTGGAACAAATTGTACATCTCCCAATCTACCATTTTCAACTAATTCTTTAAATGGGAAATCACCACTTCTAAATAATCCCGCGTCTCTCTTTACTTTAGATTGCCCAGTATTTGTAGCAAACTAGAATACAGTCTCCGGTAACATAAACCCATTAGAGTTATTGAACTAATACACGCCTACTTTCTATCCATTAGCCTAAGTATAATCTTGATATGTGGCACCTAACGATGTTAAGATAGGATCCTCTTTTATTAAAGAAGCAGTAGAACTAGCTTCATCTAAAGCATAAGATATTCCTCTTAAATATCCTTTTCTACTATATTCTTTAGATTTATTAGGATCATCAGATAATTTAAAGTTTGCAGCTTTCTAAAAATCTTCCTTCATAAGTTTTTGCATATTCTTTTGATACGAGTCAGACTGATACTATTGTGCTCTATTAACAGCTTTTAGATAATTAATATAATCTTCATCACTACCACTCTTCTAATACTTGTCGTATTCTGCTTTAGCTATTGAAGCAAGATTTTCTATTTCTTTTCTAGAAGACTCTGGAATATTACTAAACTTAGGTACTACTTTACTAGACCAATCTGTTTCTAGCATTTGTTGTCTAGTAGGCATAACAGAATATGGTTGATTAGAACCAGCAGACATTCTCTATTTAGCCATAGCTAACCAGTATGGATCAATAGTTTCCTGTTCTACTATTCTATCACGTTGTGAATCTGCTATCATTGTAGTAAATGCTTCTTTTGCAGCGGCTTCATCTCCTCCAGCAGCACGTAATGCGTCTCTATAATACATTTGGCCCTATGGAGTAGCTATTAAGTCATTGAATCTAGCTTCAGCGATACCCTTCAAAGTATCATATGTAATTCCCTGTCTTTGATATTTAACTCCGTCTTTATATACACTCTGTAGAGTACTAGGTTTAAGATTGTCAAAGTATACATTGCTCAACTGATTTGCATTCATCCACTCTAATGGAGATAGTTCAGTCATAATACCTTTGCTAGAAGTGTCCCATAGATTGATATTTATATCATCCCAATTTGGATTATACTTTCCTTGAGCCTTCATTTGAGCAATTATCTTTTGTCTGGCTTTAAGATTATCAGAACTTTGTTTTAGCTAACTAAGAGTAGAGTAATCAATACTATTTATCATAGATTGTAATGAAGATCTATTTGCAGCATCTTTTAAATAATCTGGATTAGCCACCATCTGATTTATAGCATTCTATAAATCCTATCTACCTATAGTAATATCATAATATCTCTGTGTATCTATCTAAGAAGGTGATTGAAACTCACCAAATCTCTACAGTTGAGCTCCAAACTATTGAGCTGCTTCATCTATAGCAGCTTTCTAGGCTGCCCCAATTCTATATAACTCTCCAAAATTAATCGGAGCGTAAGTATTTATAAACTGAGCCTACGCGGCTTGATCATACATATTTGCTGCCATATTATCCTCTTCTAAATTGTTTCATTAAATTAATATAATCTCCAGATTTATAAGCGGCCTCTAAGAATGGAGCATACGCTTCTAGCATAGCAATATCTCTATTTCTTTGATTTCTCATAAGTTCCTTATTCTAGAAGTAATTGCTTAATTGTGATAATCCTGCTCTATTAATGTTTCTAGAAGAAGCTCTACTTCTAGCATTTTGATCTATGGATAAATTTCTAGAACCAACGAATTGTTGTCCAAGATTATTTAAAGTATTTGCATAATCACTCTTATATTGATTATCTATGTTATTTTTCTGTGAATATAAATCTGATATAGCCTTGTCAGCAGCTATTTGACTCTATAGTCTATATGCTAAATTAGCTCCTGTAGTAGGATTGTATTGGGAGGCATTATAATTTGATATAGCTCTATTTTCTCGTATAGCTCTCTTAGCTGGTGCAATATCAAATTTTCTACCAGACATTGTTCTTATAATATTATCAGCATACGGATTGTATACAGCTTCAAAATTTTCTGGACTTGCCATTAGATTTGAAAATATCGGAGCTATTTGTGATATGTTAGAAGTGATATCTCCTAAAATTTTTCTCCAATCATTTTTATCTTCAGGAGGGTTTTCATTATTGCTATCTTTTTTATTCTGATTATTTACTGCTGTAGAAACCAGTGTCTCATAAGGTATTACTTCATCTTCTACTCTTGATATAGCTTCTCCACTAAGATCTATTTCATTATTAATGGGCTCTACTATAGATTTTCTATTAGGTTTACTTATTGTAGTACCGGTAGATCTTCTGGTTTTAGTTGGAGTTACAGATATGTTAGGTATATTTACAGAGTTATCGGTCGTTGTACTATTAATGGGAGTTGTATAATCAGAACTTGATAACAACCAATAAGGTACTCCACCTCTCCATTCTCCACTATTTACCAAGTTATCTGATGCCAATGTTTTAGCAGCAAGTGAAGAAGCATTTGTAAAAAAGTTAGGTGTATTTCTTCTTAAAGTTGTTATTTGTTCATCAGGAACTCTACTCTGAATTTCATTACCTAAATCAAGATCATTAGTTACAGCAGTAGGAGCATCGGTAGTACTGTATTTACCAGGAGTATGTCTTGTAGAATCATACACATCTTCCCAATAATTCCATGGTCTATACAATCTATCTGCAATTTTAACATATTTACCATTATTAGCTGCAGTAATAATACTACCGTCTGCTGCTGCCTATATACCATTTTTAACCTTAGATCTTTTATTCTTAGTTATTTCTTGAATAGCAAACAACTCATCGTGAATAGCCTAATCATTCATTTCATTAAGCATTGCAGAATTCTCTGCATATCTATCTTTACCTTTTGTCTTCTGTTTAGACATCAATCTTTTACCCATTTGTGCAAATGTTTCTTTACTTCCTGGTACTTTTAACGTATCACTCAATACTCTACTACCTTCCGGTAAATTTACTAAATTACTATCTGTTGGTTTTCCTTCCTCTGGAACTTCTAGTATCTGTCCTTGAGGTGTGTTAATTAGTTCTCCATCGTCTACATATGCCATGCTAGAAGGAATCTAACCTCCAAACTCCATAGTATACACATTTTGATCATAATCTTCATCCCATTCCTATTGAGCTTGCGCTCCAATACTAGCTCCAATTCTATGTTGTCCTGCTAAAGTTTTAGCAGCTTCGTACCTACGTTTTAAACCCTTATTACTAATAGCTCCTCGTAGACCTGTACCCAGAATAAGAGTAGGGTCTTCATAGAATCCGCCACCTGATATTTTACCTTTCTTACCTACTAATCCTGTAGCCAATCCTGCAGCTCCACCTACAACAGCTCCAACTGGACCAGCAATTGATCCCATCTGAGCACCCGTAGCAGCACCTCCTATTACATTTTGTATTGATTGTTGTACTGCTTCTCCTTTAGTAGTAGCTGTAGAAGGACCGGCTAACATACTGGCTATATTGGTCACGCCTCCTATTATATCTGAACCTTTACCTAATATATCTGTAATATTTATATTATTAGTAGAAGTAGATGTATTTCCAGTAGGTCCAAGAGATGCTCTTTGAGCAGCATTAGGACCGTACTTAGAAAAATTAGGTACTCCTAATAACTGTTCTGTCATCTAACGTTGCCAATCTACTCCTCCGTATTGGTATTTCTTAATACCCTTAATTTTTCCTTTACTTTTCATGATTATACTAATGAGTATCTATATGTTGTATTAATATTTGGAAGATTGAAATTATGTTGATTATCACAATTAATAGTATAATCACATATCAAATATTTGCCTCTTAACCTACCAGGCAATGATAATTCATCTTCATGAGTGCCTTCTCGACCTATAGCAAACCTATAAGTATCTTCTCTATAATCTATAGCATATCCTCCAGTTAGATAGTTTTCCTATATAGTACCAACCTAATTCTTAGTAGTAAACTTTGCATCTATTAACATGCTATTTATATCTCTGAACTAGCCACTGAAGAAAACATTATCAAATGTTTTAGTTACTAATGGATCTTTATTAACTACATACTGTAACTTAGACTACATAGTATTTAACGGAAAATCTGCATTTTCAATTATCTTATTATTGTATATATACAATAACTTATCAGAAAATCTGAGATGAGCTTTAGGATTAAACGTATAAAATGAAGTAAACCTCTAAGTATATTCATTAAATACTAGTACTGCATTATCGAAGCACATCTGTACTTCATTAAATCTGTTATCATATATGCTAGTACGTACTTGAATATCTGGATTATTATTCAAGTAAGTCTATACATTTTTTTCTTTAGATAACTTATGTATCCTATCAGAAAAAGAGCATATCTCATTCTTATCCGTATCGTACCAATATAGAGAAGCATCTGACGCTACAATACTCTAATCGTTAGATATAGAAGATCCATTATTAGTAGATACATAATCATATCTAGTAAGTATTCCTCCAGTACCTAAAGTAAGAGTACTAACATTATTGTCTGTAATCAAAGATCTATCATTTACAGATGCTATTCCTAATGCAGAATCTTGCCAGAAGAATAACTTATCTCCGAAAGCTTTCATATTAGTAACCGGTCCGTATTGACTATCCACCTCCATATAATTGGCAGGTTTAAACTAAGCCCAACTATCTGTAATCTCATTAGCAGTTTTAGTCTCAGAATAAATTATTTTGTTCGGCAACCTTAAGTTAGCCATAGAAGTAGTAGAATCTGCCACATACATCTGTGTACTAGGCTATAACGAGTAGACATCATTATATGCATAATACGGTTTAGTCTAATTAGAAAAACCTAAACTATGTATATAATTAGTTAAGTATGGATTGGGACAATTTCCTCTTTGTCTACTCATACTTTCACCATAAGCAAGGTTTAGATTAATGGTAGTTTCTAACGGAATGTAATCACTTAAACTTACTTTAGTTTGTCTACTATCATACTTTCCTCCTCCTTGTCCATCTGCAATAGGTGATCCAGTTCTATGGTCTAATACTCCAAGATAAGTATCTCCTCCAAATACATAGTTAACATTACTATCTGCTTCAGATATTAACTTATATGATGACGTGGATATATACGTAGAATTGCTTCTAGCATTATAATTATTACCTCCATAAGGAACAACTCTCCTTTTTATATTTACTACAGGAGTTGAGAAAGGAGTATGATTATAGAAATTTATCAAATTCTTAACCCCTTCCCCCACAGCTATCTTATCGTCTACAGCAATAGAATGTTGTCTAGGAAAATAACCATTTAGTTCTACTACAGCACAACTTCCGAAGTAACACATTTTTGCACTAAGCCAGTCAAACTATTCCTAGTTATTCCACATAACTCCAAAATTTAAATAGGAACGTGATCCTATGCCTCTATAGTAAGCTTGAATATTACCTAATTCTCCATTAGGTATAATGGGAGTAGTTATTGCTCTATTTATGTCAAATTGTATTCTATTTCCACCCTATAAATTCTGATAGTGAGTGATATACCTCTTCCCTATCATATTAACTACCATCTCGTCATCATCAGAACTATCCATATTAACCGCATTATAGAAGAATCCATCTTGTTTGAATATTGATCCTAAGAAACTTGGTTGAACGTAGGCAGTCTATGTGTTCATAGCATATGTCTGATACGGAGTCTGAAAATACTTAACAAATCCCTCTAACTTTGTATTTAGGTTGTTTAATACAGGTATAATTCTAGTAGTGTTAGGCATTCTAGTGTCACACCAATGACATAAGTCTAGATAAGTATTGTCACCTAATTCAGATATAACTTCATCGCCTGTAAAATCTATTTCTGGAGTTATTAAACTGAATATATTTTTAACTATACGATCCTAATTTAAATAAAGTTCTCCGTCTCTATAAGTAGTAGGTGCGTCATAGAAACTAACACCTCCACATATAGACATGTTAGTATCTGTAACTCCAAGAGGTATTCTAGGTCTTGTATCCATTTCACTTTTTAGCCATGTACCTGTAGTAGCATTAGGCCAAGGAAATGCAGTAGTATCTGACAGTATACCCTACATTAATAC
>OLPG01000059.1_pt1 | contig 99376 bp, 83 predicted proteins | sample 1672311 | NCBI WGS metagenome assembly OLPG01 (sample SAMEA3136670, study PRJEB25190) | human gut metagenome | biome: human gut; feature: human-associated habitat; material: faeces | place: Austria | collected 2013 | reverse complement strand
ACGGAAAGCACATTAAGTGCTTTCCTTTGCGTGCGGAACTCGCGACAAACTTAATCGCCCCGCCCGGCGGGCGAGCTGCGGAAACTCGGTCGGTCCAGAACAATATCGGCGGAACGGAATTCTGGCTGAGGATCTGTTCGCGACAAAGACTCAATGGGCAGTTCCCTCTATGCCCTTCTGCAAGTTGCGGTGAAATAGGGACTGATTTTGCAGTTGAAACGTTTAAACGGTCCCTATTTCAACGCACCTTACAGAAAGGAATGAATAAAGGCGGGGGCTCCGGGTGGAGTCCTCGCCTTTATTACAGGGGGCGATGTTATTCGCGAGCTGGGGGATTAGACCAGGCGGGCATTGATCGTCTTGGCGATCTCGGCGGCGTCGGTGGAACCCTTGACGGTGGCACGGAAGTCCTCGTCCATGAGCGCCTCGGCGACCTTGGACAGGATCTTGAGGTGCGTGGTGCCAGCCTGGGCACCGGGGATGAGCAGAGCGATGGCCACGTTAACGGGAGCGCCGTCCATGGTGTCCCAACCGGTCACGCCGGACTCATCCTTGACGACGATGACGGCAGCCTCGGTAATGGCGTCGGACTTGGCATGCGGGATGGCGAAGCCCTCCATCATGCCCGTGGTGCCCTCGGCCTCGCGGGCCAGGAAGGCGTTCATCACGGTGTCGGCGTCGCTGGCGATACCGGCCTTGACAGCCTGGTTGGAAACGAAGCTCAGAGCCTCGTCACGAGAAGCGAAGTCCTCGGCGACAAAAACATTCTCGACCTTCACGAAGTCGGCAGCCTCGGCCTTGGGGGCCTCGACGGCAGCGGCCTTGGGGGCCTCAACCGGCTTGGCTGCAGGAGCGGCCTTCTGATTCTTCTCGAAGTCGTACTTCTTGAAGGCCACGAACAGGATGCCACCGACCACAGCGCCGATGAGGATCGCGAGGACCCAAAGCGGGCCGTTCTCGACAACGGGCAGGACCAGGAAGCCACCGTGGGGCGCCGGATCATGAACGTTGAACATAATGGTCAGAATCGAAGCGATAGAGGAACCGAGCATCATGATGGGCATGACAGGCCAGATGTTCTTGGTCATGAACGGAATGGCGCCCTCGGTGATGTGGGTGCAACCAAGGATGAGGTTGACGACACCGGCGTCGTGATCCTCCTGGCTGAAGTACTTCTTGCCGACAACGACGGCGAAGGTGGTGATCAACGGCGGAACGATGCAGGCGGCGGAGACGGCAGCCATGAAGTTGGTGCCGAAGTTATAGGTATCGGTGCCAACACCGGCGGCCAAAGCCTCGGTGAGCATAGCGGTACCGGTGACATAAGCAGCCTTGTTGACCGGGCCACCCATGTCAAAGGCGCACATGCAGCCGATAGCAAGACCCAGGACAACGGCGCCAGAGGCGGACAGGCCCTTGAGGAAGTCCATCATGGCGGTGTTGATGGCAGCCATGGGGCCGGAAATGCCAAGCATGACCAGGCCGACGATAGCCGTCGAGAACAGCGGGTACAGGAAGATAGCCTTGAGGCCGTCCAGGTTCTTGGGCAGACCGGCAAAGACCTTCTCGAGCAGCAGGATGACATAACCGGCAAGGAAGCCGCCGACGATGCCGCCCAGGAAGCCGAAGCCCACGCCGGCGCCACCGGCGTCGATCATGCCGGTCTCGGCGTTAACAGGCAGGCCCTGGATGGCGATCATACCGGCAACGAAGCCGGGGACGAGCGCCGGGCGCTTGCCGATGGATTCGGCGATGTAGGCGGAAAGCACCGGAACCATAAGGTTCATGGCGATGCCGCCGATGATCTTGAGCATCGCAGCAAAGCTGTTGTAGTCAGACGCCGTCGAATCGAAGGACGTAATGCCCCACAGGAACGAGACAGCGGTCAGAACACCACCAGCAACAACGAAGACCAGCATGTGGCTGACGCCGTTCATGAGGTGCTTGTAGATGATGTGGCCGATGGACTCCTTCTCCTCGACCTCATCCTCGATATCGGCAGCAGCTGCAACCGTGTCGTCACCCTTGGCGGAGAGCGCGCGGTCAATCAGCTTACCGGCGGCCTCAACGGACAGGGCCTTGGAAACACCAACGGAAACCATGGGCTTGCCGGCGAAACGCTCAGCCTGGACATCCTTGTCGGCTGCGACGACGACGGCCTTGGCACCAGCGATCTCACTCTTGGTGAGCTCGTTCTCGACACCGACCTGGCCATGAGTCTCAACCTTAATGGTCAGACCGCGCTCGGCAGCTGCCTTCTCCAGCGCCTCCTTAGCCATGAAGGTGTGCGCAATGCCGGTCGGGCAACCGGTCGCGGCGATGATGTCAAACTTAGCCATGTGTCCCTCCTTCTTGAGTACAGCGCCCACGGGCGCTCCCCTACACGCGCTTCGATGCGCGTTTTTCCACAACTGAAAGATACCAACCTACCGTCCGCGTGAGAAGAGGCAAGGTGCAATTCTCCGGTGAAAGGTTCTTTCATAACCGTAAACGGTAGGTGAAAGTTTACCATCAACACTTGAAACGGCAAGGTGTATCTTGTAATTGGAAATGCCCGTATACTATGGCATTGCAAATCAAATTAGATTTTCATGCCAACCAGGAGCCATCCATGACTGATAGTAGCAAGAGCGCACTTTCCCTCATAAGCACCCATCAGGGATACAGCGAGTCCGAGCAGCGCATTGTCGACTATATATTGGAGCACCAGTCCGAGGCGCCGCGTCTGACGGCCGCTCAGCTCTCGCGTGCCGCCGCCACGTCAGAGGCGACCGTTTCGCGCTTCTGCCGCAAGCTGGGCTTTGGTAGCTTCCGCAGCTTTCAGTTTTCGTTGGCGAGGGATTTGGAAAGCCAGCGCAACGAAGGCCTGACTGACGAAGTCTCGCTCGACAATATGGAGCAGAGCCTCAAGAACATCCTGGCTGCCAAGGTGAGCGAGCTTAATGCGACCATCGACGGGATCGACCACGATACGCTGGCGGCTGTTGTGCATGCCCTTAAGCATGCAGGGGTTATTGAGTTTGCAGCTGTGGGCAATACGAACGCGGTCGCGCTCGATGCGACGTTTAAGTTTTCGCAGCTAGGCCTGCGCTGCATGGCGAGCACCATTAGCGAGACATCAATCGGCTTTGCGCTCACGTTACGCCCGGGTGACGTCATCGTGCTAATCTCAAACTCTGGCAAATCGCGCCGACTGAATCGCATGGCAAAAGCGGCTCGCAACTGCGGCGCAACCGTGGTCGTCATCAGCAGCGACAGCAAATCCCCGCTCGCGCGCCTGGCTGACTACACTTTTAATACCGTCAACCACGAAGCGCTGTTAACGACAGGCGATTTTGCGTTCTCCAAGATCAGCGCCACGATGATCATCGAAGTCATCTACAACTTCCTGCTGCCCGAGATTGAAGACGCTCGCGAACATATCAGCTACTACGAGGAGCTCATCCAGCCGGACAAGGTCGTTGAGTAAAACGCGTAGCGGGACAAAAATTTCAGTCTATTTTGTCCCACCAACACCGCTGATACGACCTAACCTCGAGCTTCTTCGAGCATCTGCTTTGCGTGGGCCAAGCTTGCCTCGGACTGATCGCCACTCAACATGCGGGCGATCTCGGCGGTACGCGCTTCGCCGGTTACCTCGTCCAAATGCGTCTGGGGAACATCGCCCGGTTCCTTGCTGACGACATAATGCTTGTCAGCCATGACGGCGACCTGCGCCAAGTGAGTTACGACAATCACCTGATGCGTAGCGGCGAGATCTGCCAGCACGCCCGCGAGCGCACGCGCCGTGGAGCCACCGACACCAGCATCGACCTCGTCAAACACCAGCGTATCAACACCGTCCGCGTTACCGAGGACAACCTTGCTTGCCAGCATGACGCGGCTGAGCTCGCCGCCCGACGCAATTCGACGCAGGGGACGCGGCGTCAAGCCGGCACCGCTGCGGTATAGCAGCTCGTAGCTCGAAGGACCAACGGGAGTCCACTCAGCACGGGGAAGATCACGCGACTCCCAGACGAGCTCGGCACTACCCATCTCCAGGCGAGCCATCTGGCGGCCCACCTCGTGGCAGAAGCGCGGGGCCGCCGTATTGCGAGCGCGCTTAAGTGCCCTGGCAGCAGCGAACAGCTCGCGCTCGGCGCTCCCAAGTGCCTCACGCGCCTTTTTGATCTGTTCATCGCCATCATCGACCAGCGAAAGCAGCTCTTGTGAGCGGTCGCGCATGGCAAAGACATCGTCCATGGTCGGACCCCACTGACGCAGCAGGCCCTTGAGGTCGGAATACCGCTCGCGCATGCGAGCGAGCTCACGAGGATCGAAGGCGACCCCATCGCGATAGGCGCGCAGCTCGTTGGCACAATCCTCAAGCGAGATGCAGGCATCCGAAAGCGCATCGGCAATGTCGCCCAGCTTGCGGTCAACGGTCGCCATACGTGAAAGCTCGGCCACGGCGCCATTCACGGCATCGAGCGCTCCCCCTTCGGCGGCAAGCGATGCATGGGCATCGTTAGCTGTGGCAACCAGCACCTCGGCATGTTCGGAGCGCGGCAGCAGTTCCTCGAGTTCCTCATACTCACCCGGCTTAGGGTCGACCTCGCCGATGCGCTCGAGGGCAAAGCGCGCCTCCTCGACGCGGCTCCCCTGCGCACGCGAGGCCTCCTCGACGCGACGGACCTCCTTAGCGGCCGCGCGCGAGGCTTTAAAGCAAGCACGGTAGTGCTCGAGCGCCTCGAGCGCAGAGCGCCCCGCCCACGCATCGACCATCGCAACGTGATGCGCCGGATCGAGCAAGCGCTGGTGCTCGTGCTGGCCGCACAGATCCATCATCACGCCAACGCGCTCCGAAAGCTCGCGCACACTGGCAATGCGGCCGTCAATCTTCACGCGGCTGCGGCCCTCGGCAGAAAGACTGCGCTGTACGGTAAAGCCTTCCGTGTCGTGTGGACCGTCGAACAGCCGCGCCTCGACACTCGCCAGCGTCTCGCCCTCGCGCACCGTCGACGAATCCGCACGCTCACCCAAAATAAGCTTGAGCGCCGAGAGCAGCGCGGTCTTGCCGGCGCCGGTCTCGCCGGTCAGGACAGTCAGACCGGCACTCGGCACCAGCGTCGCCTCGCGAATGAGTGCAATGTTAGAAACCTGCAGCTCATCGATCATGACGGACTCCGTAGAATACGCGGCTCACCGAGTTATAGAAGCTCTCGGGGCCGTAATCCAGCAGCAGCACATCTCCGGGCCCGCGGCGCACGGCCACGCTCTCAACGGTGCCATCGCAGGTAATAAACTGTCCATCGATAGCGATCGCCGGCACGCTCGGGCGATCATCGGACATAAAGATTTCGACGACATCACTCGGCGAGGTCAAAAAGCCACGAGCCTGAATGGTGTGCGGCGCAATGGGTACACAGACCATGCCCGTATAGTCGGGGCTCACGATGGGGCCGCCGGCACTGAGTGCGTAACCCGTAGAACCAGTCGCCGTGGACACGACCACGCCGTCGCCACGCAGTCGATCGATATGGTGGCCCGACACCGTGATGTCGAACTCGACCATATCGGACAGCGGACCGCGGGTAAGCGCCATGTCGTTGAGGGCGAAGGTGCGCACGACATCCTTCGTACCGTCTTCGCGCACGGACACGATATCCGCAGCGATGGTGGCGCGACGGCTCACGTGCAGCTCGCCGGAAAGGGCATCGCTCACGACCTTAAGAATGTCGCGCTCCTCGGGGCTCGCAGCAGTTAAAAAGCCCAGGTGACCATAGGAAAGACCGAGGATAGGAATCTCGCGATGGTTGAGGATGCGGGCAGCGCGCAGCAGCGTGCCGTCGCCGCCGAGCGTAATGACCAGATCGGAGCCGTCAATATCAGGCGTGCTTTGAATCTTCGATCGCTGATCGGCAGCCCATGCGACCTCATAGCCCTGGCGCGTCAGCCAAAGCTCGAGCATCAGGCCGCTCTCGACCGCCTCTTGCTTGTAGTAATTGGGAACCAGAAAGACCTTCATAGCGTTGCAGCTTTCTCGCTCAAAACCGAAACCTGGGATTGCAGCTCATCGTCGGTACGTTCACCGGGGGCAAATCTCGTGCCGTACAGGAAAAACTCAACGTTTCCCTTGGCACCATGAATGGGCGACACGCACACATCGACCGGGAACAGCCCCTTGGCAGCAAAGAGTTCAACTGCCGCAACGAGTGTATCGCGGCGCACAGCGGGATCGGTCACAATGCCGCCCTCGCCCACCAGCGCCGCCGGAGCCTCAAACTGCGGCTTTACGAGCGTGCAGAATGCACCCGTAGGCGCCAGGCACGCCAGCACCGCATCGATAATGTTCGCGATGCTGGTAAACGAGACATCACACACAGCAAGGTCGATGGCGCCGGCATAGCCAAGCTCAGGCAGCTGGGTCACGTTTGTGCGCTCATGTAGCGTCACGCGATCGTCCTGACGCAACGACCAATCGAACTGGGCGCGACCCACGTCCACCGAGACAACGGTCGCAGCTCCGCGCTTGAGCAGGCAATCGGTAAAGCCACCGGTAGAGCAGCCTACGTCCAGGCAGGCAAAGCCCATGGGATCGATACAAAACGCATCAAGCGCGCCTTCGAGCTTAAGACCGCCGCGGCCAACATAGGGAATGCGCCCCTTCACGTGCAGCGGCAGGCCCGGGGTCACCTTAAGGCCCGGTGAAGTCAAGCGCTCGCCGCCACTCGAGACCAAGCCGGCCATAAGAGTGCGAAGGGCATCCGCGCGATCGGCGCAGATGCCCTGTGAAATCAGTTCGTCATCAAGACGCACACGTTTCATGAATGCCATCAACCATTCGTATCCGGAGATGCGGCCTAGCTATTCTAGGATTCGTTTTCCGCATCCTCATCGTATTCCTGCTCGAGCTTGTCGGCCTCGCGCGGCGTCAGCTCAAACTTATCGACCATGTCGACCGCGCGGGAGCCCAGCTCAATCGCCTCGTCAAACAGATCGAGCGAACGCTCCAAAGAGGTATCCTTGGAGCGAACGGTAGCGATGATCTGATCCAAACGGTCCGAGATCTCGTCAAAGTTGCGGACAGAACCCTCTGGCATGACTACTCCTCGACGGAGTCGGCCTCGACGGCCTCAGCAGCGTCCGCGCCCTCGGCCAGCACGCCAGCCTCGGCCTGAGCAGCTGCAACCTTTGCGGCAGCCTCGGCAGCCTGTGCCTCCTCGCGAGCGCGATCTTCGGCCAGCAGCTCTTGGTATAGGTCCTCGCCCGGCAGCTCCTCGCTGCGAGCGATCTTACCCAGCACGCCGTTGACGAACGACGCGGACTGGTCGGTGCCATAGGCCTTAGCAAGCTCGACGGCCTCGTTGATCACGATGGCGTCAGAGACCTCCTCGTCGGTGAGGAAACGCATCTCGTAAACGGCGATACGCAGCAGGTTGCGGTCGGCGCCGGGCATGCGCATAAGATCCCAGTTCTTGGCAACAGAGCGCAGAGCACAGTCGATGCGGTCGATATGCTCATAGGCACCGCGGCACAGCTCCAGCGCATAGGGGTCGAGGGGACCCTTCGAGATCAGGAAATCGCCCTCGAGGACGCGCTCGAGCGGGCTGTCCGTGGCCTCGGCCTGGAACAGAAGCTGCAACGCCTGACTGCGGGCAAGCGTACGCCCGCGATAAACCTTAAGGCTCAAAGGTTACTCCTTGGGGAAAACGAGACCGTCGATGCAAACGTCAACGCGCTCGACCTCAACGCCCACCTGGGCATCGATAGCGGCGACCACGGCAGCGCGAACGGCCTCGGCGAGTTTCTTGAACGGATAGCCAAAGAACACCACGACGCGCACGGTGAGTGCGAGCTTGTCGCCAACGACCTCGGCCTCGACCGCCGGCTCGGAAGCCGGGGCCTTGGACGAGAGCATCATGGAGACAAGGTTGGTGGCAAGGTCCTTGACGCCAACGGAGGCGATGCCCTCGACATCGGACACGGCGCGCGAGACGATGGCGGTCAGAACATCGGGCGAAATGCCGATGCCGTCAATCTTGATTTCCTGGGGCATGAGTCCTCCTAGAAGAGTTGGTTGCTAGACACGGGAGACAAACTTGCCGTCGCGGGTGTCAACCTTGATGACCTCGCCCTCGTTGAGGTACATGGGGACCTGGATGACAGCGCCGGTGTCGATCGTGGCCGGCTTGGTGGAACCCTGGACGGTGTCGCCCTTAAAGCCCGGGTCGGTCTGGACGATGGTGGTCTCGATGAACATCGGCGGGGTCACGCCCATGAGCTCATCGTCGGCGAAGAGCAGCTGGCAGATGTCGTTCTCGCGCAGCCACTTGGAGTTCTCGCCCACCATGTCCTCGGGAACGGGAACCTGCTCATAGGTCTCGTTGTCCATGAAGATGTAGTCGGTGCCATCGTTGTAGAGGTACTGGAACTCACGGGTGGTGAGCATGACGCTCTCGAACTTGGTGCCGGCGTTGCAGGTGTTCTCGACGACGCGGCCGCTCTTGATGTCGCGGGTCTTATAGCGCACAAACGCGCCGCCCTTGCCCGGCTTGACATGCTGGAACTCGACGATGGTGTAGACCTTGTCCTTAATGCGGAGACCGAGGCCGTTCTTGAAGTCGGCGGTAGAAATGGTAGGCATAGCGACCTTTCTTGTTATGGGCAGAACGCACAAGCGTCCAAATTACATACGACCGAAATTATACACTTGCAGACGGCGCCTGCAGCGAGCGCATAAAAAGAGAACGCGGGGCGCCCGAATCATTTCGAACGCCCCGCCCCAAACTATCTACGAAGTAGACTAGCAATCGATGACGTGGAGGTCATGCGGCGTCTTGGTGAAGGGCTCGTAGCCGTTCTCGGTGACCACGCCGTAGTCCTCCAGGCGCACGCCGCCCACACCGGGCAGGTACACGCCGGGCTCCATGGTGACAACCGAGCCGACCTCGATGATGTTCTTGCTGCGGTTGAAGTTGGGCAGCTCGTGGATGTCGATGCCAACGCCGTGACCCAGACCATGGTTGTAGTAATCGCCATAGCCGGCATCGCCGATGATCTTCTTGGAAAGCTTGAAAATGTCGTTGCCCTCGACGCCCGGATGGATGGCGGCGACACACTCCTCGTGGGTGCGGCGCACGAGCGCGTACAGGTCGAGCTGCTCCTGGGTAGGCTCGCCCATCACAACGGTGCGCGTCATGTCGGAACGATAGTCGCAGTATCCCGCGCCGTAATCCATAAGGACGAAGTCGCCCTTCTCGATCACGCGATCGCTCGGCACGGCGTGCGGGTTGGCGGTGTTGGGACCGCTCGCCACGATGGAGCCGAAGGCCAGGCTGTCGGCACCGTTGGCGAACATAAAGTTCTCGAGCTCGTTACGAACCTGCTTCTCGGTCATGCCGGGCTTAATAAAGCCGAGCATGTGCTGGAAGGCGGCGTCGGTGATCGACTGCGCATGGCGCATGAGCTCGATCTCCTCGGCGTCCTTGATGGCGCGCATCTTGCGAATGTCGTCATGCATCAGCGGCAACATGCAGGCGACGGAACGGTCCTCCAGACCACGCTGAATACCCTGGTAGAAGCTGATCTGCATGTCGTCCTCGACAGCGCAGACGCGGCACTTGTTGGCCGCGATCTTGCCGGCGACCCAACCGGGGATGGTGCCCTCTTCCATGTCGTAGACCCAGGGGCTGCCGGCGGGCGTGTTCTCCTCAAAGCTGTTGAGGTAGCGCGAGTCGGTATGGAACAGGCACTGATCTGCCGTAATAAACGCGGCGTGCGGGAACTCGAAGGTGTAGTCAAAGACGCCCTTCACGCCCGTGAGCCAACGGAGATTGGCCTCGTCGCGCACGACGATAGCGTCGTAGCCGCGCTCGGCCATCAGGGTACGGACACGCTCGATACGACCGGCAGGACCGGCAGCAAACTCAGACATGCAGATTCCTTTCTTGTTGTCCTCAAAAAGTGCGGGACGGGTCTCAACCGAACGACGGAATCGCATGCGATCCGCAACCGATTGAAAACCCGCCCCTCAACATGATACGAAAGACGATAGATGTCAATAAAACTTAGAGAAGATCTTTGCGAGAAGCCAAGTAGGCGTGAGCATGGCGCTCAAGAACCTCGTCCTCAACGCTCGTTAGACGAATGGCGCCGAGTGCCGCGGGCAGCGGCAACATACTGCGGTTCGAGCGGACAAACTGCTGCCTGCGGAACTCCTCGATATATGCGGCAGGCTCCAGATCGAAGGCAAGCTCCTCGATGCCAAAGTCCTCCAGGCAGTCATCGACCTCAAAGACGCAATCGATATCGAAGTCGCAGGCATCGTGGGCAACGCGCGCCTCAAAGCGCATGCCCTCAGACAACAGCTGGTAGACAGGGACCTGCGAAGCGGCATCGCCCAAGCAGGCGCGCAGGGTACGCTCCCCCGTCTTGCCAAAATCGAGCGCATGGCGGGCGCTCGGGTTCGTGGCCATCAGTACGTCCTTGCGGGCAGTCTGAGACCACTGAATGGCATTGACAAGCGCGACCTCCTCGCCCGCGAGAATCTCGGGAACGGTCTCAGTAAACTGATTCCAGCGGGACTTGCTGCTCGAAAGCATGGTGCCAACAAGTACCGCATAGCCGAGCTTGAGGTCCTCGGGGTCCGCCTCGCGAACAAGGTCGAGGTCACACACGACCAAGCCCGGCTCGGGACGGAACGCGATAGCGGGAAGCGCATTCGCCGACGAGGCGACGAGCGGCTTCATGGTCGTCGCAACCGTGAGCATGGCGTCAAACGTCGTCGGCAGCAAGGCGCACTCGGTACGACCGCACCACTGATTGGCACACCAGCAAACGACCGAGCAGGTCGCCGTGTCGCCGACAGCGACAACGAGATCATCGCAGGTAATGCCGTTAGCCGACAGGGCGCCAAAGACGGTATCGGCATCGGCCAGCGTAGCGCCGGCAGGCGAAACCTCGAGGACGAGCAGCGACACGGCAAAACCAGCGTCAACCAGCGCATGCTCGACGACCTCGCCAAAACGCTCGGATGCGGCGTCGTTCCAAACCACCATTGCGCGCTTAGGCTTGCCCACAGCCGAGGCAAACATGCGCGGCAGCTCCTCGAACGCGCCCAATCCGACGCGGACATCGACACTGCGGTTTTGGAAATTGATAAGTTGACGGCGAATCATAGCAGTCCACGCTCCAAAAGCTTCTCGGCACAAAGGTAGGAAACGTCCTCGAAGGACTTGTTGCGAATATCAAGGGTAATATCGGCGGCCTGGCGATACAGCGGACGGCGATGCTCAAACAGGCGCGCAGCATGCTCGGGCGAGCGGAAATCGGGTCGGGTATCAGAGCGGCGAATCTGGCGCAACGAGTCCTCAAAGTCGCCTTCGAGGTACACACAGGTACCCATCTCGTGCATCAGTTCAATGTTCACCGGCGTCTCGACGATGCCACCCCCGCACGATACCAGCAGACTGCGCTCGCTTTGAAGCGAACGGAGTGCCGAGGTCTCGAGCTGGCGAAAACGATCCTCGCCCTCGGTCTTAAATATCTCGGTCACCGACTTACCGCATCGACGCACAACCAAACGATCGGTATCGATGAATCGACGCTTGAACATAGTGCCCACATTGCGCGCAAGCGTCGACTTGCCCGCGCCCAAAAAGCCGATAAAGAAGATATGGTCGCAGCCGTGTTTGATGTGCTGAGACATGGCGAAACCTATTCCTCGCAGGGAAGGTCGCGCAGGGCCCGGCGCTCAAAGATACGGAAGATCTGCGTGTACCACAGGTCCTGGGTTGCCTGCGGCTTGACCAGAATAGTGTCAACGCCGGCAAAGTTACCGCTCCACACATCCGTGTACAGCTGATCGCCGATCAGCACGGCCTCGTCGGCCGTGGCGCCCAGACGCTTAAGACCCGCCTTCAGGGCAAACGGGGCGGGCTTCATGGCGTGGCTGATGGCCTCGAGACCCAGCTCGCGCGCCGATGCCAAGACCTGGTCGCGATGCCAGTTGTTGGACACCATGCACAGCTTAAAGCCCTTGGCATGGGCGGCTTCGAGCCAAGCGGAGACCGCAGCGGGAACCTGCTCGGTATCGCGCGGCACCAGGGTATTGTCACGGTCGAGTAGAATGGCACGCTTGCCGTCGGCCCACAGGGTATCGAGGTCGATGCGGTCGACCGAGGCAACATATCGTTTGGGGCTAAAAATCCTCATGATCAATTCCAAGACTGTTGATGCTCTTCGTAGGTCTTCGAGAAATACTCCTGGTCCTGTGTAATGTAGAAATACAGGTCATCGGAGTCGGTCGGCTCAAGGGTAGCCTTGAGCGCCTCGAGCGACGGAGAGCAGATGGGCGTGGGCGGCAGGCCCTCGTGCTTATAGGTGTTATATGGGCTATCGCTCTGCAGGTCGTCGGCGGTAACCTCGCCGCCGGTGACATACATCATGGTCGCATCGCTATTGAGGTAACGCAGGCCATCGAGCTTGCCGGCCAGACGGTTATAGAAAACCGATGCCACATGCGCGCGCTGATCGGCGTTGAGGCCCTCGCGCTCGACGATCGAGGCAAGGTTAACGATGTCGTAATCGGACATCTCCACGCCATAGCGCTCCTTGATCTTGGCCTCGCAGCTGGCAAAGTCGAGCGACTTATACTCGGTGTTGAACTGGTCAAGCATGGCGCGAATCACATCATCGGCAGACGGGTCCTTACCCAACGTATAGGTCTTAGGGAATAGAAAGCCCTCGAGTGAATCGTTCGCGGCGTCCTTAAGGAAGCTATAGTCCTTCACATAGTTGGAGGCCTTTGCCTGATTGAGGAAGTCTTCCTTGGAGATACTGTCGTATGCCTTGGCCACGCGATCGGCGACCTGGTCAACCGTCAGGCCCTCAGGAATCGTGAGCGCATCGGAGCCGGCGTTGGGACCTTCCATAAGCTGCTGGACGACCTTCGTGGCGTCCATAAGCGTGGTAAACGAATACTTACCCGGCTTAAGCGACATATCGGCGTTGAGCTTTTTGACCGCCGCATAATAATCCTTGGGATTATCGACGATATGGTTCTCGGAGAGAATCGAAGCGATGGTGTCACCCGAGGCGCCATCGGGAATCGTGATAGTAACTTGCTGGCCAGCAGCGACTTTCGCATCCTCACCGCCAAAGAAGCCCTTGACGGCTGGCACGACAAAGAAAACGATCGCGACAAGCGCAAGCACGGCGACGACGCCACCGATAATCATAGGCACCGGAGAGCTTTTCTTTTGGGCACCACGGCGGGCGTGCGTGTTATAGCTCGAGCGCGTGGCCGGAGCAACGCCGTGAGAACCGAGAGCGTGATGCGAATGCGACTGGGGGGCCTGCACTCGCTGGGTAGATGCCTGCTGCTTAAAGCGGGTACCGCCTGCAGGCTGGGCCGAACGAGCAGAAGGCTGCTGACCCGTCCGTTGAACAGGTTGGGCCGAATGAGAGAAGGACTGCGCCGGGCGCGCGGCAGGTTGAGCTGCACGCCGCGTCGGCTGTGCCGGACGCTGACCAGGCTGGGCAGGGCGCGACGCCGGCTGCTGCGTACGATTCGGCTGGCGCGGATCGGAAGCGCTAGGCATGCTGGACCTCCTCGTTTTTACGATCGAGCCACGTCTGCAAAAACAGGCTGGCGGCAATCATGTCGATCTTGCCCCTCATCTGCTTTTCGTTGAGTCCCTGCTCGCGCAGGATACGCTTGGCCTCTTGCGAGGACAGACGCTCGTCCTCAAACTCCAGCGGAAGATCGAGCTCGTCGGCAATCTTTTGGGCCACGGCGGCGACGCGCTCGGCCTGAGGGCCGGGCTCACCGGCCATGGTCAGGGGACGTCCGCTTACCAGGATGTCGGGCTCATAGTCCTCAACCAGGTAGCGGAACGTCTTGGCCATACCGGTGACCTCGGCGGCCGGGAGCACCTTGACGGGCATCGCCATCTTGCCATCACGGCTCGAGACGGCGATGCCAATCCTGGTCTCCCCTATGTCCAGCGCAAGCGCGACCACAGTGACTTCTTAGATTCTTAGGCGCCGAGCGCGGTCTTAGCGGCCGCGAGGGCATCGGCGATGCCGGCAGCATTCTTGCCACCGGCCTGGGCCATGTTGGGACGGCCACCACCGCGACCGTCAACCAGGCCCGCGATCTGCTTGATCACGTTACCGGCGTGGAACCCGGCCTTGACGGCGTCATCGGAGCCGGCAGCGAGCAGGGCCGGAGTGCCCTTCTCAGTCACGCTGGCGATGACACAAGCGACAGGGCCGGCGACCTTCTGGTGCACGGTATCCCATACGTTGCGCAGGTCGGCAGCCTCAAGGCCCTGGAGCTCAGCAACGACGAGCTTGTAGCCATTCAGCTCGACAGCGCCGTCGATGGCGCTGGAGATCGCATCGGAAGAGCCACCGGTGAGCGCCTTCTTGAGCTTATTGGACGTCTCGCGCAGCTCGGCCTGCAGGTTCTCCACACGGGCGGGAACCTCGTCGACGCGGCACTTGAGCGCAGCGGCGGCGGCGTCAACGAGTGCCAGGCGGTCGGCCATATAGTCGAGAGCACCCTTAGAGGTCACGGCTTCGATACGGCGGACATTGGAGCCCGTGGAGGACTCGGAAATGATCTTGAACAGGCCAATCTCGGCGGTATTGGCGGCATGGGTGCCACCACAGAGCTCGCGGGAGAACGGCTGGTCCTCGGCGCCCACGGAGACGACGCGGACGACATCGCCGTACTTCTCTCCAAACAGAGCGACAGCGCCGGCAGCCTTAGCCTCGTCGATGCCCATAACACGGGTCACAACCGGCTTGGAGGCGAAGATCTGCTGGTTGACCAGGTCCTCGACAGCCTTGAGCTGCTCGGAGGACAGGGCCTCGAAGTGCGTAAAGTCAAAGCGCAGGTGCTCGGGCGTCACCAGCGAGCCGGCCTGGGAGACGTGCTCGCCCAGGACCTGCTTAAGGGCAGCGTCGAGCAGGTGCGTGGCGGTGTGGTTGCGGCGTAGGAAGCCACGGCGCTCGGCGTCGAGCGCGGCGGTAACAGCGGCACCGACAGTCAGCGTGCCATCGACAACGTGGGCGACGTGGGCATACAGGCCGTTGTGGCTCTTGGTGTCGGCAACGGTCAGAACAACGCCCTCGGCGGAAAGCTTGCCGGCATCGCCCTGCTGACCACCCATCTCGGCATAGAACGGGGTTCGGTCGAGCACAACCTCGACGTCCTCGCCGGCGGCAGCGGACTCGACGGACTCGCCGTTGCGCACGATGGCGACAACCTTGGCGCCCTCGATCACATCGTTGTCATAGCCGTCGAACTCGGTCGCTGCGACCTTGTCGGAAAGCTCGACCCACACGTCGTTGAAGCTGCCCCAGGCGTCGCCCTTGGCATTGGCGCGGGCGCGGGCCTTCTGGTCCTCCATGCAGGCAGTGAAGCCGTCCATATCGACATCGTGGCCAGCGGTGCCGGCGATCTCGACGGTCAGGTCGATGGGGAAACCAAAGGTGTCGTGCAGCTTAAAGGCAACATCGCCCGGAAGCACAGCACCCTCGGCAAGCGCTGCCAGGGCCTCATCCAGGTAGACGCGACCGTTGTCGAGCGTCGTGGAGAAGCGCTCCTCCTCGGAGGCGACGATACCCTTGACGAGCGCGACGTTCTTGAGCAGCTCAGGATAGGCCTCGCCCATCTGAGCGTTGACCTCGTCGATAAACTTGGTCAGGAAGGCGCCCTCGATGCCCAGCAGGCGACCGTGGAACACGGCGCGGCGGAGCAGGCGGCGAAGGACGTACTCGCGACCCTCGTTACCGGGCAGGATGCCGTCAGAAATCATGAAGTCGACGGCACGGGAGTGGTCGGCGATGATGCGAAGAGAACGGCTGGCGCCGGAGTAATCGTCGGCGTCATAGGTCTTGCCGCTGATCTCCTCGCCCAGCTTGATGAGGTGCTGCATCAGATCGCCGTCGTAGTTAGCAGTCTTGTGCTGCATGATAGCAGCCATGCGCTCCAGGCCCATGCCCGTATCGAGGTTGCGGTGCGGCAGCTCCGGCATGGAGCCGTCCTCCTGACGGTCGTACTGGGTAAACACGAGGTTCCAGAACTCAAGGAAGCGGTCGCAGTCGCAGCCGGGCTTGCAGTCGGGGCTGCCGCAGCCGACCTCCTCGCCCATGTCAAAGTAGATCTCGGAGCACGGACCGCAGGGACCGGTGGGGCCAGCGGCCCAGAAGTTGTCGTCCTCGCCAAGGCGCGAGATGTGATCCTCGGCAACGCCCAGGGAGCGCCACACGTCGTGGGTCTCGTCGTCCTCGGTAAAGACGGTGAAGTACAGGCGGTCGAGCGGCAGCTTGAACTCCTTGGTGATAAGCTCGAAGGCCCAAGCGCAAGCCTGCTGCTTGGAGACGCCGCCAAAGGAGAAGTCGCCGAGCATCTCAAAGAACGAGAGGTGACGGCCGTCCTCGCCGATGCAGTCAATGTCGTTGGTGCGGACGCACTTCTGGCAGGAGATCGCGCCGATCTCCTTCATGGTCTTCTTGCCCTGGTAGTACTCCTTAAACTGGTTCATGCCGGCGTTGGCAAGCAGCAGCGAGGGATCGTCGGGAACAAGGGACGAAGAAGGATAGAGCTTAAGACCGCGCTCCTCAAAGAAGTTGAGGAACTTGGAGCGGATCTCGGCCGTAGTCATTGACGGGTAGTCAGCACTCATAGAGGGAATCTCCTCGGTTTCACATCGAAACAGTTCAAACGTAACGATATTACCATCCCGCCGCGCAAGTGCAAAAAAGAGGGCCGACATAAAGCCGACCCTACAGCGAAAGTGCACGTTATTTAGGAGTATGCGATGCTTTGAAAAAGGGTACTGTAGAATTACATATAAGATTCACCCGGAAGGAGCGATCGATGAAAAGCAAACGATTTGTCCTGAATGCACTTCTGGTTGTAGCACTTTTAGCGCTTTTGGCTTTCTCCTGCTGGTACGCAAACCAACCAGCATTTGGCTACGTATTGTATGCAGTAATGTCCGGCGATAAAGCTTATTACACTCTACGCGCAATTGACGTTCTCTTTTTCTATGCAGCCGGCCCCTTATCAGTCGCTTTGCTCGCGTTTCTTGTCATTTACAACTTCAAGAAACGCTAGCGGTGCCTATTTTGAATCCGAATCGTCCATGGAGCCGTCGATACCGGTTTTGGTATCGTCGTCCGAGTTGGAGTCATCGTCCTTGGCAAAGGGGTTCTTGAAGAAGCCCGTGGCATCAGGTTGCAGACCTGAGAGCTTGATCCAGGGATTATCGAGCTCGGGCTTGGGCATGGCCTTGGCCTCGGGCGCAGTCTCGTTGCCGATGAGCTCGGACTCGTAGATGAAGGTGTCGTCGCCGAGCGCGTCGTAGGCGGCGACCGGGTTGCCATCGGCATCGCGGTACGGCGTGCCCTTAAACACGGCGCCGTCATAGGCCACAAGCTGTCGGCCGGTCTCATTCTCGAAGTAGTACACGAAGATACCCTTGAGGGCCGCACAAAGCGGGATGGCAATAATCATGCCGATGGGGCCCATGAGTGCCGAGCCAATAACGAGCGCCGTGAGGCTCATGATGGGATGCACCTGCACCGAGCTCTGCATGACCTTGGGCGAAATGACGTTATCGGTGACGTTTTGCGCGACCATCGTCACGATGAGCGTCCATAACGCCAACATGGGGCTGAACATGAAACCGAGCACCGTGGCGATTGCTGCGCTCACCCAGGGACCGACGACCGGAACCAAATGCATGATGCCGGTAAAGATAGCCATGAGCGCCGCATACGGATGGCCGATGATCATAAAACCGATAAAGGCGAGGAAACCACCACAGATGGACGTCACGACCATACCGCGCATGTAGCCGCCGACAGAGCGAGAAAGGATGGCGACCATAAAGCGGTACGAGGTCTCCTTCTCCTGACCGATGATGGTGCAAATCTCGTGATGCATGCGAGGGTAGTCGCAGGCCATCCAGTAGGCAAGCACCAGACCAAGGAAGATCACGAACAACTGCGAGGCCGTATTGGTGATGAGCGGGAACACACCGCGGCCAAGCTCGGCAGCAATCTGAGACACATACTTCGATGCCACGGCAACCAGCGACGAAAGATTATCGTCCAAATACTCCTTGAGCGGCGTGTTGTTGAGCGTCTTGGCATGCGAGATCATCTCGTTGAGATTGCCACCTGCAACACGAAGCTGCTCGGGCAGGCGGCTCAGGACTTCCATGATCTGACCAAAGAGAATCGGCGACAAGATGCAAACGACACCGACGAGCACGGCAACAACAACAATAAGCGCGATAAGCGAACCGATGCCGCGATTCACGCCATGGTGCTCGAGCCAATTGGTGATCGGGGACATCACAAAAGCAATGATGGAGCCGACGGCAAGAAACTCAATAACCGGTGCCAGGATGCCCATAAGGTTAAAGATGACAGCAGCAATAACAATGCAGCCGACAACGGCCCAAATGCGCAGCGTCAGAATGCGGGTGTCGCGCAGCACGCGATCGGTTTGTTGGGGGTGCTCACTCATGAACGAATCATCACTCCGTCGGGGTCGATCTTATCCTGAATCTTCTTAAGCGTGCGGCGCAGCAGACGCGAAACCTGCACCTGAGAAATACCCAGTTTCTTGGCGATCTCAATCTGGGTCATGCCCTTCACAAAGCGCAGCTCGATCACCTCGCGCTCGCGCGGCGAGAAATCGCGAATAGCTTCTTCAATGACCAGACGGTCATCGGTAAAGTCGAGCTCATTGTCGTCGTCGGCGTAACGGTCGAGAATCGAGGGGGCATCGTCGGAATCGGACGCACCAGGAGCCTCGATGGGCACCGAGGTATAGGCCGAAGACGATTCCATAGCCTCGAGGACCTCATCGACAGTCACATCTAGATACTCAGCGATCTCCTCAACCTTGGGCGAACGCTGCAGCTCGTTGGTAAGTTTGTCAGTAGCCTGGTTGACCTTGGCCGAGAGCTCCTGCAGACGACGCGGCACGCGCACGCTCCAGCCCTTGTCGCGGAAATGGCGTTTGATCTCGCCCAGGATAGTGGGTGTTGCAAACGTCGTGAACTCGAGCCCGCGCTCAGGGTCAAAGCGGTCGATAGCCTTGAGCAAACCCAAATAGCCGACCTGCATGAGATCGTCGAGCGGCTCGCCGCGATTCTTAAATTTGTTGGCAAGAAACCTTACCAGATTCATATGGGACATGACGAGCTGCTCGCGGGCGTCCGGATCACCGGTCTCCTTGTAACGACGAAACAGCTCGCGGGTTTTCTCCTTGTCCCAAGCGGTCTTACCGCTCCGGGAACGTTCGGTCATATTAGATATCCGCCTTGAGGTCGAGGGAAAGCGTCAGGGGCGCCGCAGTCTTTTCGTAGGAATCGCACACGCTCGCCAAAATAAGCTCGGCATAAACAGCAGCCTGGTCATCCTCGTCGACAGTGGCCTGATCGCCAAAGGTAAAGGTCATGCCAACGTGAGATTCATCGACATCGAATTTGATTGAGATGTCGTCGGAATCAACAGCCGTGCAGCCAAAGATAAAGGCTTCCTCGGCAGCCATGCGGATGTCCTCGATGCGATCGACAGACATGGAACACAGGGCACCAACGTTGGCTGCCGTCATGCGCACAAGGCGAGCGAGACGCGGGTCGCCGGCAACGGTCAGCGTGATGGGGCAGGTTGCTTCGCTACTCATCGCAGGACTCCTCAGAGGTCTCGGAGGGTGTATAGGTGTAATACTGAGCCCGCTTGGATGCAGACTTCTGAGCCACATCTGCGCCATCGGCGGCCTCGTCCTCCGCCTTGCCAATCAAGACGCGCTCGGTTGGCTGCTCGGCTTCTTCGGCGGCAGCGGAAAGCTTGCGCTCGGCTTCAGCTGCAGGAGCCTTCACCTTATTGAAGAGCTTCTGCACAGCACCGGCGGCAGAGTCGGTCACGCTCGACACAGCATTGCTGGCCTCGGCCATGCTGCCCGTAACCTCGGAAATGTCGCGAACCACGGCTTCAACCTCTACGAGATTGGAGGTAAGGGCATCAACTGCCGTCTTGCTCGACTTAAGCAGCGGCTCCATCTGGGCAAGCGCCGGCGTAAGCTCATCGACAGCGCCATCGAGCTTTGCCACCACAGGCTGAGCCTCGGCGATGGTGTTGTTGAGGTCGTTCACGGTCTTATCGAGCGAGTCGACAACATTGCGGGTCTTGCGCAGGGTAAGCGCGAGCTCAGCGATGGCCCACACGCCGGCAACGGCGAGCAGCAGCAGGGCGATTTGAATGGGACTCATACAAGCCTCCCGGAAGAATCGAAATACAGACGCTTTTCATGGTACCCCAAAGGGGACCGAACATGCCAAGAGCAGCAACGTGGGACAAAATTATCAGCAGCTACTTCGGTGCATTCCCGCTGCGGTCGCGTTCGCTTTGCTCTACGCGCCACTCTTCCCAGCCGCGCCCGGCAGGCTGCCAGAACGCACCGCGCTCCAGCCCCTCGGGCAAATAGCGCTGATCGACCCAGCCTTCGGGATAATCGTGCGGGTATTTATACACACCGTAGTCGTCGCTGCCTGGGCGATGGCGATCGCGCAGATAACTCGGCACCTCGCGAAGCCCACTAGAGTGGATATCGGCAAGCGCCGCATCGATCGAAGCCTCACACGCGTTGGATTTAGGGGCCAAGCACACATAGAGTGCAGCCTGAGCCAGGTTAATGCGGCACTCGGGATAGCCAATGACCTCGGCAGACTTAAACGCGGCATGTGCCACCAAAAGCGCCTGTGGGTCGGCGTTGCCAACATCCTCAGAAGCATGAATCATAATGCGACGGGCGATAAACTTAGGATCCTCCCCCGCATCGATCATGCGCGCAAGCCAGTAGACCGTGGCATCGGGATCGCTACCACGCATGGACTTAATGAACGCACTGATGATGTCGTAGTGCATGTCACCGTTTTTGTCATACGTAAAACCGCGACGCGGATTGGCAATCTTTACGTCATCCACGGTGATGGGATAACGCTCCCCCGCCGCCGGCGCTGGCGTTCCCTCGGTATCGGGACGCGTGACGGCAATCTCGCTCGCAAGTTCGAGCGTCGTGAGCGCCGAGCGAGCGTCACCCGCTGCCAGCGTGCAGATGGTCTTAACCGTATCCTCATCGGCCGAGAACTTGCCGTTCAAACCCTGCGGAGCCTCGAGTGCACGCTCGATCAGCGTGGCAATGTCCTCGTCTTTAAGATGCTCAAGCTCCACCACGCGACCGCGCGAGAGCAATGCCGAGTTGACCTCGAAGTACGGATTCTCCGTCGTGGCGCCAATCATAATAACGGTACGGTTCTCAACCGCATGCAGCAATGCATCCTGTTGTGACTTCGAAAAGCGATGAATCTCGTCGATAAACAGGATGGTGCGACGGTCGTACGTATTCAGACGCGTCTTGGCCTCGTCAATCACGCGGCGAAGATCCTTTACGGTGCCCGTCACGGCGCTGACTTCGACAAACTCACTCTTGGTATGGTTGGCGATAATGTGGGCCAGCGTCGTCTTGCCCGTACCGGCCGGCCCGTACAGTATCACGCTCGAAAGCACATCGTGCTCGATCGCGGCACGCAACCATGAGCCCTTACCGACGGCCTTTTGCTGGCCCACATACTCGTCGAGCGAATTGGGGCGCATGCGAACCGCAAGCGGCGCATTCTGAAAGGAACGCTCGCGCGTCGAAGCAGAAAAAAGGTCGTCCATAGCCATCCCGTGCATCAATCAAAAACGTTTTCCACTAACAGTATACCGAATTTATACGAACTACCGTTCGTTAATATAGGTACGGTGCGGAAACTCCAGACCAGGGAACAGCTTGCTCGTGAGCTCACAGAAATAGCCATCCGTCATGCTCGCGATATAATCCACCACGGCTTGATCCTTGTCGTCCTGCCAGGCATAGGTGCGATCGTAGTAGGAAAGTTGCTGCTCAATGCGCGAAATATGGTGCTTAAAGATGTAAGAGGACTCGTCGCCACTGTTTAGATCCCGCAGACAACGGTCGTAGAGCTTTACGAACGCCTCGCGCAGCTCCGCCTCGGAATCGCCCTCGATACCGCCCTTGCTATAGATCCTCTCGTAGTTCTCCCGCTTGGCACGGCGAATTTCCTCAAACAGGTCCTCGCTCATCTCGATGCGCGGCTTACCATAGCTGTGCTCAACGATATCGATGGAGGCATGCGTGAGGATCCAACTGTTGTAGGCACCGCCCCGGCCATCATCAAAAGCGTCGGGCGAAAGCAGGCCCGCCGCAATCGCATCCTGACGGTCACGACCGACGTAGGCAAGGATATCCGAGATGCGAACCACGCAGCCCTCGAGCGTCATGGGACGCAGGTGTCCAATGGCGCCATAGCCCGTGGCAATACAGTCCTCAACCGTCTGATCGAACTGGTCAAAGGAGCCCATGTCCGAGAGCTCAAACACACGCTGCTCGTACTCGCCGTTATGGCATAGCACGCCGTCGAGCGTCTGGAGCGACACGTTGCGGCCATACAACGCGTCGAGCACGCGGACCGACTGCACGTTATGGAAAAAATAACGCCCCGTACGCTCATGAAAGATATCGTTGAGGAAGCGCTCGCCGGCATGGCCGAAAGGCGTGTGTCCCAAGTCGTGACCCAGGCCAATCGCCTCGATCAGATCGCAGTTGAGCCCCAAGGCACGACCGATATCGCGCGCAATACGCGAGACAAGCTGCACGTGCAAACCTCGGCGCGACAGATCATCATTGCTACGGAAGCTAAAGACCTGCGTTTTGCCTGCATAACGCGTGTACGCCGGAAGATGAAGAATCTTTTCGGTATCGCGCATAAACGCCGGACGCATGAGCGTGCCCTTGTCGGCGGCGCGATCAATACGACGAATGGCCTGATCGTCGTTGCAACGATACGGGTTGACATAGCCCGAAGCACGATCGGCGGCAATGCGCTCGACAAGTTCGGGCGACAACGCCGAGGGAATACGGTCCATGCGCGCCTTAATGACGGCCGTTTCTTGATTAGTTGCCATGGCATGCTCCTTAAGAAGGATGCACAATCGGTTACAAAGTGCAGCCCACGACATCGATTATGGCAAAAATCGGCACCAAAAACGGGAGCAAAGGCAGGGAGCGCGATTTCGTGATGAGGCAGGAGAGGGCAAGGACCAGGAGCGCGGCGGCAAATGACACGATGCCACCCATAGGATCGAGCGTGCAAAGCGCGAAGAGTGCCTTAGCATCTCCCATGCAGATGCCGGGAGCGCAGCGAACACGACGCCAAAACGACTCAGTGAGCACAAGGGCAAGGTAGACGATGACCGCAAGACCGGCGTGGTCAAGCGCCGTGTTAACGCCTTTGTCGAGCCAAACGCCTGCTAATGCCGCCACCGCGCACGCAGCGGCAAGCTCATTGGGAAAACGTCGCTCACGGGCATCAATCGCCGCGCCGGCAAAGATGCAAATCCAAAACGGGATATAGAACATCGGACTCCTCCTCGAGCTGCATAGCAAAAGCAAAAACCACCACAAAGGCGTCGTCCCCTTTGCGGTGGTTTTGGTGGTGGTTATTTGGCGCCTTGCATGACCTCGTCGAGGGTGACGTTTACGGCATGCTGGGTAGGAACCCAGTCGACCTTCAGGAACAGCGCAGCCACCGTGATGGGGATATAGCTGAACATAAAGATCGGGAAGGTAAACAGGTTAGTCACCAGGCGCCACTTTTGCGCGCAGTGAATGTGCTTGTACTCAAAGATAGTCGTGAGCAGCGCCAGGATAAAGAAGGTCTGATACATCATGGCGAAGGTCATAATGAGCGAAGCGGCGCACGCCTGCATCTCGACTTCGGTAGCCAAGAAACCATGCGAAAGGCCACCCACAATCAAGAACGTCGCATTAGCGAGCATCGAGATCAGCGATAGCAGCATACCCGGGGCGATCGTCATGAACATGTCGTAGGCGGCAAATCGATGATAGCGGAACGTCGATTTGACCAGGTGCTTACCGTAGGTAAAAAACACCTGGTAAAAGCCCTTGGTCCAGCGCATACGCTGCTTCCAGGACGCCTTAAACGTCACGGGTTGCTCGTCAAAGAACTCCGCAGGCGCATAACCGATGCGAATGCCGTGAATGGCGCAGAACGTGGTGAACTGAATATCCTCGGTCAGCGTATGGAACTGCCAACCGTGCATGCCCTCGATAACGCTGGCGGAGATGAGGTAGCCCGAACCAGAGACAGCGCAAGAAGTCTTGCAGATGTTGCGCGCGTTATTGAGAAAGCGCGCCTCGCGCAGGTACCAAGTAGCATTAGCTGCCGAGATCCACGAGCTGCCAAAATTCTTGGAGTTACGATAGCTCGTGACCACATGGAAGCCCTGGTCAAAGGCATCGTTCATCTTGGAGACGTAATCGCGGGAGATGACGTTATCGGCATCGAAGATAAAGTAGCCCTCAAACGTGTCGGGATACTCGTTGAGAATGCGATCGAAACCAAAGTCCATGACCCAGCTCTTGCCCTTTCGGGCCAGGTCATTGCGCTCGTAAACAATGGCACCGGCCTCGCGTGCGAGCTGCGCGGTGTTGTCGGTGCAGGCGTCGGCAACGACAAAGACCTCGATAAGCTCGGACGGATAGTCCTGGTCCTTGATGGAGCGTACGAGATTGGCAATTACGGCTTCCTCGTTATGCGCAGCAATGAAGAAGGCATAGCGGTGAAGTTTTTTGGCCTTGGGAGGCGCGACCTCGCCACGAAGAGCGCCAATGACAAAGAAGACCACCTGGTACAGAAAGCAGACCGTGAGCAGCGTGACAACAATCTGGTTGAAGATCACGATGGGTGTGTTGATTTGTAAAAAGGCGAGCATGCAGGCTCCCGAGAACGCGTTACGTAAACAACCGTATATCTTACCGCAGGCTTACCGAGTTCAAGAAACCACCTAATACTGGCTAGGCTTCGAGCAGACCGAGCTGCGGAACGATTTCGTCGCCGGCAGCGGTGCGGCCAAGCGAGCGCGGGGCCAGGTCGTCAAAAACCGCGGCGAGATCCCACGGTAGCTCGTCGCGGCGCTCAATGCGCTCCCCCGTCACGGGATGGTCGAATGCAACACGCCAGGAATGAAGGAATTGCCTGGTCAGACCCTGATCGGCGCGTGCATCGCACTTGCCGTAGAGCGGATCGCCCACGCAGGCGTGGTTGATATGGCGCATATGCACGCGAATCTGATGTGTGCGGCCCGTAAACAGGTGGCACTCGACGAGCGTATAGCCGTCGTCAAAACGCGTGGAATCGAAGCGCTCGAGGACCTTAAAGGTCGTAATGGCCTGGCGCGCGAAAGGATCGTCCGAAACCGCCATCTTGACACGGTCACGCGTAGAACGGGCAATGCCGGTGTTAATGGTGCCCTCATCCATAGCGATATGTCCGTGAACGAGCGTGATATAGCGACGATCGAGCGTGCGCGTGCGAATGAGATTTTGGAGCGCGCGCTGCGTGTCGTCGTCTTTTGCCGCAAGCATGAGGCCCGAGGTATCGCGATCTAAACGATGCACGATGCCGGGGCGGTCCTCACCCTGCACGGTACCCAGATGGTCAATGCCGCAGTGGTAGACCAGAGCGTTCGCAAGCGTGCCGCTCTCGTGGCCATGGGCGGGATGGCACACCAGGCCGCGCTGCTTGGAGAGCACGATGAGGTAGTCGTCCTCGTAACGGATATCGAGGGGGATGGCCTCGGGAATCACATCAGTGGGATCATGCGGCTCGGGCAGGTCGACCGAGATGCGGTCACCGGAGCGCACAGCATATTTTTTTGATAGGCAGGTCTCGCCGTTCACGATTACGGCGCCGCCCTCGATCAGATGCGCGCAGGCAGAGCGCGTGGGGCAGCCGTCGTTGGCACCCAGAAAGGCGTCGAGACGCTGGCCAGAGCAATCGTCGGCAACAAGAATATGGATGTCGGCCATTAACGCTCATTCCTTTCGCGAATCTTGCGGGCACGCTCCCCACGCTGCTTGGCTTTGCGCTTGGCGCGGGCCTCATCACGGGCATTGAGCTCGGCAGTCGCATCGACTTCGCGGGCCGCAGGGCTCAAGAACATGTAGCCGATGAGGGCAAGCACAACGCCTACGGTGATGCCGATATCGGCCACGTTAAAGACGGGAAAGTCGATGAAGGTGGTGGCAATAAAATCGGTCACAAAGCCAAAAGTCAGACGGTCGATCGCGTTGCCAATGGCGCCGCCCGCGACCATAGCCATGCCCACAACCTCCAAGCGAGCAAGCTGGGGCGCGCGAAGCAAGTACACGGCAATGGCGACAATGACCGCAAGCGCCAGCAAAGCAAACGCAACGCCATGCCCCTCGCCCATGCTAAAGGCAGCACCGATATTGCGGACAAACAGGAAGTCGATCACACCGGGGATAACAGTCACATGCAAAGCGTCGCCCACGGCACGAACCGCAAGCTTGGTCAGCTGATCAAAAAGCAGCACAACCAGCACCACCCCACCAGCAACACCTAACCGCCAGCGCAAAGGCGGCGTCATATCCCCAGCACGACCCAAAGAAATCCCCTACCCTCAAGATCATCGAATTACGTTTAATACAAAGAACTATCTTATATTGCCATACGCAGAACGCACGACATATCCACCAACGCAAGCGAAATAACCAGCTAAAAACGAAAGCGACATTCCGAATAACGGAATGTCGCTTAATAGCTTTCGACTAAAAACGCAAGTCGAAAGAAAGCCTCTAGCTCCAGCAATGGAAACGCCGCGTTATCGTCACCAACAGCGAAAACGTCCCTAAGCGAGCAAGGTGACGTGAAAGAGGAGGGAAGCGTACTTTGGTACGCGACCGACGATTGAACGTCAGATTGCCGCTTAGGGGCGTTTGCAGCGTCGGTAGGTTACGGCGTTCTACGAACGCCGTAACCTACAAAGCATCGGCGCAGCGCTTGCAAATATGAGCGTGGCCGTTGTACTCGCCGACGGTGGTGCGGTAGTTCCAGCAACGGTCGCAGCACTCGCCCTCGGCAGCATCAATGCAGACGGAAAGCTCTTCGCCCTGGGTCAGCTCAACATCGGAGACGATGTAGAACTCGGCCAGGTCGACCGCTTTGTCACCAGTCAGCAGCGCGTACATCTCGGCGGGAACGACCGCCTTGACGCGAACCTGCTGGCTCTTGGTGAAGGTGCCGACAGAACGGGCATCCTCAAGGGCCTTGGTCACGGCGCTACGGAGCTCAAGAGAAGCCTCGAGCACGCCCTCGAACTCATTGGCCTCGTCGACCGTGATGGGCGACTTGTACCAATCGAGCAGCGCGGCGTACTTCTGGTGATCGACGCAGCCAGCGGGCGCATATGCCATGGCCTCGTCAACCGTGTAGGACAGGATCGGCTGCAGGTCGCGCATGAGCATCGAGAAGAGCTCGGCCAGCACGGTCTGGGCGCTGCGACGCTCGAGCGAGCCGGGCTTGTCGCAGTACAGACGGTCCTTCAGGGCGTCGAGGTACACGTTGGAGAGCTCGGTAACCACGAAGTCATAAAGCGCACGGTAGGCGCGCGGGAACTCGTAGCTGGCGTAGGCGTCGTCGACCTCGGCCTGAACCTGAGTCAGGCGGGCAACCATGAGCTTGTCGAGCGGCAGCAGGTCGGCAAAGGCGACGCCGTCGGTCTCGGGCTCAAACTGACCCTCGAGCTCAGAGAGCAGGAAGCGCAGCGTGTTGCGGAAACGACGGTAGGCATCGGACGTACGAGCAAGGATCTCGTGGTCGATGGACACGTCGGAGCTGGTATCGACGGATGCAACCCACAGACGGATGATGTCAGCGCCCATCTCGTCGCAGACCTTATTGGGGTCGATGACGTTGCCGAGCGACTTGGACATCTTACGGCCCTGGCCGTCGAGGGTGAAGCCCTGCGAGACAACCGCCTTGTACGGAGCGTGGCCGTTGGCGCCCACCGAGGTGAGCAGCGAGCTTTGGAACCAACCGCGGTGCTGGTCGGAGCCCTCGAGGTACACATCAGCCGGATACTCCAGCTCGGGACGGTACTCGCAGACGGCCTTCCAAGAGACGCCGGAATCCCACCACACGTCGAGGATGTCCTTATCGGCCTTGAGGTGATGGCCGCCGCACTTGGGGCAGACGCAGGCCTCGCCCAGGTAGCTCTCGGGAGCGTCGGTGAACCAGGCGTCGGAGCCCTTCTCGTGGAAGAGCTTGATGACGGCGTCGAGCGTGGCGTCGTTCATGACCTTCTCACCGCAGTCGGCGCAAGTGTAGCTGGGGATAGGCACGCCCCAGTTGCGCTGACGGCTGATGCACCAGTCGGGACGCTGCTCGACCATGGCGCCGATGCGGTTGGCCGCGTGGGCCGGATACCACTTAACGTTCTCGCGGACCTCTTTGCCAGCCTGCTCGCGCAAGCCGGTCTTGTCCATCGAGACAAACCACTGGTCGGTAGCACGGAAGAGCACCGGGTGCTTGCAGCGCCAGCAGTGCGGATAGCTGTGCGTGATCTTCTTCTCGAGGACCAGGGTGCCGCGCTCGCGCAGGAACTCGATGATGTGCGAGTTGGCCTCGTCGGTATCCATGCCGCTGAAGGGGCCGCCGGTGCCAAACTCCTCGCCGGTGTAGAACTTGCCGTCGTCATCGACCGGCATGCAAATGTCGGTGATGCCCTCCTTGAGGCAGGCGAAGTAGTCGTCGACGCCGTGACCGGGCGAGTTGTGGACGATACCGGTACCGTCATCGACACCGACGTAATCGGCCAACAGTGCCACGCCCTCAACACCGTCAAAGATCGGCTGCTTATAGTGAATGTGATGGAAGGTCTCGGCGGGAACCACATAGGGCTTGCCGTCGACCACAACCGGGGTGTACTCCCAGCCAAACTCCTCGCAGCACTTGGGAGCCAGGTCCTCGAGCATGACCTCGGCGCGGCCGTCGTGCTCAACGGCGACGTAGGCGGCACCGGGCTTGAGAGAAACTGCCTGGTCGGAGGGGATGGTCCACGGCGTGGTCGTCCAGATGATAAAGTCAACCGGGCCGTCGAAGTTCTCGAGGCCGACGGGCTTGGAGGTCATCTCAAAGCGCACGAAGATGGACGGGCTCGTCTCGTCGGAGTACTCAATCTCGGCCTCAGCAAGTGCGGTATGGCAGTGCTTGCACCAGTGGACGGGCTTGTGACCGCGATAGATCATGCCCTTGTCGAACATGGCCTTGAAAACCTCGATGTCGGCGGCGTCATGCTGGTGATAGAGCGTCAGATAGGGGTTGTCCCAATCGCCGAGCACGCCCAGGCGACGGAAGCCGGCCTTCTGCAGCTCGATGTTCTCGACAGCGAACTTATTGCAAAGCTCACGGATCTTAGCCGTGGAGGTCTGGTTGAACTTCTCGGTGCCGAGCTTCTCCTCGACCTTATGCTCGATCGGCTGGCCATGGCAGTCCCAACCGGGAACATAGGGAACCTCATAGCCCTGCATCATCCAGTAGCGGTTGATCATGTCCTTGGAGATCTTGTTCATGGCGTGGCCGATGTGGATCGGGCCGTTGGCGTACGGAGGGCCGTCGTGCAGCACGAACTTCTTGTGACCCTCGTTCTTCTTCAGAACCTGCTCGTAGACCTTGTTGTCCTGCCAGTCCTTGAGTCGCTTGGGCTCGGACTTGGAAAGACCGGCACGCATGGGAAAACCGGTCTTGGGCAGATTCATCGTCTGCTTGTACTCGTTTGCCACGGTACCCCTTTCATGTCGTGGGCGCGCACGCCCGTTGGGCACCAAAAAAGCGCCCGTCCCTACAAGCTGGGACGAAGCGCCACAAAACGGACTGTACGCCCGCAAAAGCTCTTCGTTTAACCACCCAGCTTAGATGCCCTCGCCCGCGTATTCGCGCGCTCGCATCCGTTACTCGGCTGGCCTGTATCGACGACCATCTCGGCGATATCTACTAAGACGTGCCTGCGCGGCACGTCCGTTGGGACCGCAGCTCCGGGGTGATTTTCATCGGTCGCATGCACGGGTTCTCAGCGCTCCCCGCTCTCTGTGGCATGCGGACGGCCGACTACTCGTCCCCATCAACGCTTATGCGGAGTATGCTAGCACGTTCCGCGCCGGCGAAAAACCCTCAACACTGGTTTCATACGTAAGAAATTTCTCGTGGTCGTTAGCCTTCTCTAGGAGCAAAATACCTGAAAGCACTTTAACTAACGAAAGAAGGCTGCCATGCGCACAATCGGAATGAGCGACTACACCGTCGGCGAGGATTGCTTTACCGAGCTGCCCGCCGCACTGGCGGAGTACGGCGCGAAGAAAGTCGCCATCATTGGTGGCAAGCGAGCCCTAGCTGCGGCGCTGCCGGGCATCGAGGCGGCGCTTGAAGGTACCGACGTCGAGATTCTGGAGACGCACGTCTACGGTACCAACAGTACGCGTGCCAATATCGCCAAGGTCGTAAACTCCCCCGCCTGCCAGGAAGCCGACGTGCTCATCGCCTGCGGCGGCGGCAAGGCACTCGACACCGTCAAGACGGCTGCTATCGAGCTCAAGAAAATCGTCTTTACGGTACCGACGATCTGCTCCAACTGCTCGGCCGCGACCGCCATTGCCGTTGTCTACAACGACGACGGCTCGCTCGAGGGCTATTCATACCCCAACCGCCCTGCGCACATCTTCATCAACCCCAAGATAATCGCCGAGGCTCCGGCGGAATACTTCTGGGCCGGCGTGGGCGATGCCCTGTCCAAGCAGCCCGAGGTCGAGTACGCCACGAGCGCCGGCAACCTAGAGCACACGGCAGGCCTTGGCCTGGCACTCGCCCATACCTGCTCCGAGCCGCTGTTTACCTATGGTGTGCAGGGTCTTGAGGATGTGCGCCAGAATCTGTCGAGCGAGGCCGTCAAGCAGATCGCGCTCGACATCGTGGTCAACACGGGCTATGTCTCGAACCTGACCAACCAGAACGATTACTACTACAACTCGAGCGTGGCACACGCGTTCTACAACGCTACCTGCAGCATTCCGCGTGAGGGCACCTACCTGCATGGCGAGGTCGTGAGCCTGGGCGTGCTGGTACTGTTTGCCTATACGGGAGACACCGAGAACCTTGAGCGCTACGCCGCCTTTAACAAGCAGATGGGGCTGCCCGTAACGCTTGAGCAGGTTGGCCTTACCGAGGCAGATATCCCGGCCCTGTGCGAATACGCGCACGCCACCAACGAGTGGAAGCAAGGAAACCCCGAGCCCTTCACCGACGAAAAATTCGCCGCCGCCATCAAGGCTGCCAACGCCTACGGCCACACCCTCCTCGCCTAACCTACCAAAAAGTGACAGGTTTATTTTGGCAGGTTTTATATGGGTAAATACCATTGAACAATTGGTGAGATAGTTTAGCTTGCCAGCAAAAGGGGCGACCATCTACTCGATGGCCGCCCCTTTTATTTACTACTTCAACATGCTGGGGTCGAACTCGCTAGCCGGAATCACACGGTACCCGTGACGCAGCAGCAGATCGACAAAAACACCGTTACCCGTTGTGAGCGTGCCGCTGAAGGATCCGTCGTAGATCTGGCCCACGCCGCACGACGGACTGCGATCCTGCAAGACGCACGCAGCGATCTCGGACGGGCCGCCCGCTTGCTCGCATATATCGAGCGCACGTTGAGCGCCTAGACGAAACTCGCGATCGACCGAGGTACCCCCGCAGGTACGGACCTCGCCATTCACAATCTCGGACGGCTTGCGCGGTGTGGGCAGGCCGCCAAAGACCTCAGGGCACACCAAGAGGACCTCGGTCCCCGTACGTTCGCAGGCCTCGACCAACGCGCGGTGGTAGTTGTCGAGCCCGTTATACTTGCAGCTCTCGCCCATCAAGCAGGCACTTACCACGATCTTCATATACAACTCTCCCCACGCAAAACGCCCCATTTGAGATAAACACTCAAATGGGGCGATTGACACTGCGCAACCAGTATTACTGCTGCTTTGGCATCAGCGGATTTTCGCGCGTGAGGAGATTCATGAACTCCTCGCCCGTGATCGTCTCCTTCTTGTACAGATAACGAGCCAGCTCGTGGAGCTTGAACTTGTTCTCCTTCAGGATCTGCAGGGCGCGGTCGTGCGCATCCTCGATCAGCTTGGCGACAATCGCGTCCACGCGCTCGGCCGTACCGGGGGCACAGGTGAGCGACGTGTCCTGGTTGAGGTACGCATTCTGAACGGTACCGAGCGCCATCATGCCAAACTCATCGGACATACCAAAGCGCGTCACCATGTTACGGGCGAGCTTGGTGGCCTGCTCGATATCGTTGGCGGCACCGGTCGTCATCTCGCCAAAGATGAGCTCCTCAGCTGCACGGCCACCGCAATAGACGGCGAGCTTGTCCAGGACCTCCTGACGCGTGGTCAGGAAGCGCTCATCCTCCTCGACCTGCATGGTGTAGCCCAGAGCACCGCTCGTGCGCGGCACGATGGTAATCTTCGTGACCGGCGCAGAGCCCTTCTGGCGGGCGGCAACAATGGCATGGCCGATCTCATGGTAAGAAACGACCTGCTTCTCGTGGTCGGACAGCACCGTGGACTTACGCTGCTGTCCGGCGATGACGACCTCCACCGACTCCTCGAAATCGTCCTGCGTGGCACGCTTGCGACCCTCACGGACGGCACGCAGGGCGCCCTCGTTGATGATATTGGCCAGGTCGGCGCCCGAGGCACCGGGCGTGGCGCGGGCAATCGCGGTCAGATCGATCGGCGGCTCGGTCTTCACACTCTTGGCGTGGAGCTCGAGGATGTTCTTACGGCCGGTCAGATCGGGCAACTCGACGGGGATGCGGCGGTCAAAACGACCGGGACGCAGCAGGGCCGGGTCAAGACTGTCGGGGCGGTTGGTTGCGGCAAGGACAACGATACCCTTGTGGTTATCGAAGCCATCCATCTCGGTCAGCAACTGATTGAGCGTCTGCTCGCGCTCGTCGTTGCCGCTAAAGCCGCCGCCATCGCGCTTCTTACCGATGGTATCGATCTCATCGATAAAGACGATACACGGGGCCTTTTCCTTGGCCTGCTTAAACAGGTCACGAACCTTTGCAGCGCCGCGACCAACAAACATCTCAACGAACTCAGAGCCCGAAATGCTAAAGAACGGAACACCGGCCTCGCCGGCAACAGCCTTGGCAAGCAGGGTCTTACCGGTACCCGGAGGGCCAACAAGGAGAGCACCGCGCGGCAGCTTGGCGCCGATCTCCTCGTAGCGCTGCGGCTTCTCCAGAAAGTCGACGACCTCCTTGAGAGACTCCTTGGCCTCTTCCTGGCCGGCGACGTCCTTAAAGGTCACGCCCACGTCCTTGGAGGCGATCACGCGCGCGCCGGACTTACCCAGTCCGCCGCCGCCAAAACCGCCGCCGCCAAAGTTCATCGACGGGCCGTCATCGCCCATAGCCTTCTTCATGCGGCGGTTGAGCCACCAACCGATGAGGAAGAAAATCGCCATGGGAAGAATGAGTGTGAGCAGGTAGTAAGTCATCAAACCCGAGTTTTTATCGGGAACGACCGACTCCAGCGAAGCGCCAGACTCAAGCACGCGATCGGTAAAGCCCGCATCGTTCGGCACACCGGTCGTCTTATAGGCGATGTTCTCGTCCTCGCCCTTCTTGGTGTAATAAATCGAGTAATCGTCCGTGTTGTACTCGACCTTGTCGACACTCTTCTTATCGAGCGCTTTGACAAACGTCGAGTAATCGGTCTTCGTAATCTGCTGCGTGTGACCGATGTTAGGGAACAGAACGGTCGAGAGCACGAGGTAGACGACGAAGGCGATGAGCACGTAGAGGATCATATTCCGTCTACGTTTGTTGTCATCCATCTCCATCTGCTTGAACTCCATCTACTGGGGTTGATAATGCTAACTAGAATACCCAACCCGGCCGGCGATAAACCGACGCCGGGCACGAAAGGACAGAGATGGCATCACTGTAAGTCGGCAAGGTTCAAATCTATACAGGCGACGGCAAGGGCAAGACGACGGCTGCGCTGGGGCTCGCGCTGCGCGCGACGGGCTACGGGCTCGACGTTCTTAGGCTGCAGTTTGCCAAGAAACTGCACTGCGCCGAACACGATGCCGCGCCGCGCCTGGGGCTGCGCATCGTACAAGCTGACCGCGACACGCCCGAGGCTTGCGCCGCACAGATCATGGAGCTCGCATGCGAGCAGATATCACAGGTCGACGTTCTGATTTTGGACGAACTCGGCGAGGCCATGCGCCGCGGCTTCGTGACACGCGAGGATGTCGAAGCGCTGATCGCGATAAAGCCCGCCACCACGGAGCTCGTGCTCACCGGGCGCGGGCTGCTGCCGTTGGCCGACCTAGAGGACTTAGTCACCGAAATGCGCCCCGTCAAACACTACTTCGACGAAGGCCTCCTAGCCCGCCAAGGCTTCGAATACTAGCCATTGGGGACGTCCCGAATGGCTAGGCGGTGGCGCGGCCGAGCCAGTTTCCGCTGTGATGGTAGACGATGAACATGGTTGCGGTGATTACCCAGGTTACGGGGTAGACAAGCAGCAGGTGCTCAAGCGACGGATCGAACGGCATAATCGCAAACACCCAGATCACCCTGAGCACGACAGTGCCAAAGATGGTGAGCATCATAGGCTGCAAACTCACGCCGGCGCCGCGAATGGAGCCCGACGCGTTTTCGATAATCGAGAAAATCGCGTAGAACGGCGCGATAAAATGAAGAATCGTCGTGGTGTACGCCGAAATCGAAGCATCGTCGACAAACAAACGCGACAGCGAGCCCGAGAACACCAGCAGCACGGCAGACAGGCCACCAATGAGCATAAACGACAGCACGAGCGACGTATGGTAGCCCTTGCGCATGCGCTCGTAGTTGCGCGCGCCAAAGTTCTGCGCCGAGAACGTAGTGATCGATACGCCGAGCGCCTCGGTCACCATCCAGATAATGCCATCCAGGCGCCCAGATAGACCCCAAGCAGTCGTGACATCGGCGCCAAACGAATTAACCGACACCTGGATCAGCACGTTCGAGATCGAATAGGCAGCCGATTGAAAACCGAGTGGCAGACCACACGAGATCATACTCTTGCAAATACCGCGATCGATACCGAGCTTAGACAGCGAAAGACGCCATGCACCCGGTGCGTGCATCATACGAATCACGATCATCGCGGCGTTGGAGCAAATGGTCAGCGCCACCGCGATGCCGCAGCCCAGAGCCTCCATATGAAGCACGGCAACGAAGATGACATCCAGCACCGCATTAACAAGGCAACCGGAAGCGATGATCACAGCAGGCCCGCGCGTGTCGCCCACGGCGCGCAGCAATGCCGTTCCCATATTGAGCAGCAGCGCCGCAACCATGGCGGCAAAATAGCAACGGGCATAGGCCACGCCCTCGGCCAATAATTCATGCGGCGTGTTCATAAGCACCAGCATGGGCTCAACGAACACTATGCCAAGAATCGAGAAAACGATACCGCCCACCAGCGCGAGCGTCATGGCTGTATGGACCGAACGACTCAGTCGCTCATCATCGTGCTGGCCAAAATACTGACCGGTAATGACCGCGCAGCCGGCGCCAACGCCAACGCAAAAGCCAATGCAGAGCTCGGTGAGGACCATCGTGGCCTGAATGCCGCCCAGCGCGAGCTTGCCGCCAAACTGGCCAACGATATACGTACCGATAAGCGTGTAGGCCTGCTGAAAAAACGAACTAAAGAAGATGGGGACGCACAGCGACAGCAGCTGTTGCCAAATGACACCCTGCGTTACATCGATAGCCGTAGATTTCTTAGCCACACGCCCTCCCCGCCAACGTATGTTAAACAACAAAACGGCAATTTAAGACCAAAGCCAATATCAGCTTAGCACCGACCGGCGTCGACCGAAACACCCCGAATCAGAGCCAGGTGCGAAATATCTGCCTAGTGATACAGCCCCGGCTGGTAGTGATACTCGTTGCTCACGTGCGGGCACAGCTGCCAAAAGGCGACGGCACTCGCCGCGGCCACGTTGAGCGAATCGACCCCGTGCGCCATCGGAATGCGCACCGCGTGGTCACAGCCGGCAATGGTCTTGGCGACCAAGCCGGCACCCTCGGTGCCCATAAAGATCGCCAGGCGATCAACCTCCTGCAGCGCAGAATCGTCCAGCGAAACGGAGTCGTCCGTCAGTGCCATCGCAGCGCACGAAAAACCGGCTTCGTGCAGTGCCGCCAGGCCATCGTGCGGCCACACACGAGCCTCGCTGCCAATGCGCGTCCACGGCACCTGAAACACGGTGCCCATGCTCACGCGGGCCGAGCGACGGTACAGTGGGTCGCAGCACGTCGGGCTGACCAAAATACCGTCAACGTTCAATGCGGCAGCCGAGCGGAAAATCGCGCCAACATTGGTGTGATCGACAATACCCTCAAGCACGCACACACGCACCGGACGATCCCCCGCCGCCTCGACGACACCGCCCAAGAACTCATCAACCGGAATCTGACGCGGGCGACGGAACGCCGCGAGCGCACCACGCGTCACGTTAAAGCCCGTCAACTGCTCCATGAGCTCCATGGAGGCCACGAACACGGGAACCGGACCCGCTCCCTCGCGCACGACAAGCTGGTCAAACAGCGGCATCATCTGGTCGAGCCAGCGCTCGCCCAAAAGAAAGCTCACCGGCTCATATCCGGCGCGAACCGCACGCTCGATGACCTTGGCACTCTCAGCGATAAAAATGCCCTTCTGCGGCTCCAGCACGCAGCGAAGCTCGCGCTCGGTCAGTCGCACGTAGGCATCGAGCCGCTCGTCCTCGAGCGAATCAATTCGCAGAACCTCAACGGCATCAGTCATAGCAGCCAGCCCGCACCCTTCTTTACAGCACATCTATACCAAACGAGGCGACGCTAAGCGCCGCCCCATGCATTCAATCAACCCGATGATACCGTTCACGCCAGACGATTTACGCCTCAACGCGACGATACGTCACGAACTCATAATCGACACCCTCATCGCCCTCGCCAGAGGCAATCGTGGCAACCCCGTCGCGCCGCGCAACTTCCCACGCAGGATCGGCATCCAGATTAGGAAAGTACGTGTCCACGGCATGGGCGCAATGGTTGTGCGTGACCTCGGCCTCGGCGCAATACGGCAAAAACTGCCGATACACCTCACCGCCACCGATCACCCAGGCAACAGGCTCATCGGCTACCGCGGCGAGCGCCTCGTCAACGCTATGCACCACGTCAACGCCCTCGGGCGCAAAGCTATCGTCGCGCGTAAGCACGATATTGCGACGGTTCTTGAGTGGACGCCCACCGGGAAAACTCAGCAGCGTCTTGCGCCCCATGATGACCGGGCAGCCCTTGGTGCAGGCCACAAAATGGCGCATGTCGGCGCGATTGGACACCACCATGTCGCCCTCGCACCCAATGCCCCAATCGTCACACACGGCAACGATAGCAGATAGCTTACACGTCATGAGCACCACCTACACCGCAATGGGAATGTTCTTGACCTGCGGACCGTGCTCGTAGCCCTCCACAATCAGGTCGTCGGTCGTAAACGCATAGAAATCGTGCACGTCGGGGTTAAGCGTTACCTTAGGCGCCGCAAACTGCGGACGCTCGATAAGTTCGCGGACAATATCGACATGACGGTCGTAGATATGGGCGTCGGCGATCACATGCAGCAGCTCGCCGGGAATCATATCGATCGACTGCGCAACCATCATCAGCAAGATGGCGTACTGGCACACATTCCAGTTGTTCGCGGCCAAAATGTCCTGGCTGCGCTGGTTGAGAATCATGTTGAGCGTCGGCTTGTCGTCCTGCGGGCGCTGCGTGACGTTATAGGTCACGCTGTACGCGCACGGATACAGGTGCATCTCGGACAGGTCGCTAAACACATACGTGTTGGTCATGATGCGGCGACTGTACGGTGTGTGCTTAAGATCGTACAGCACTCGGTCCATCTGGTCGAAATCGCCCTCGGCATAATGGCTCTTCTGGCCAATCTGGTACCCGTAGGCCTTGCCGATGGAGCCGGTCTCGTCGGCCCACTCATCCCAGATATGACTGTTGAGATCATGCACGTTATTGGACTTCTTTTGATAGATCCACAGGATCTCGTCCATGGCGGACTTGAGCGCCGTGCGGCGCAGGGTAAGCGCGGGGAACTCCTCGCGCAGGTCGTAGCGCGCCGTGACGCCAAAGTTTTTAATGGTATAGGCAGGGGTGCCGTCCTCCCACACCGGGCGGACCTTTTGGCCCTCGGTGGTGGTGCCATGGTCCAAGATATCGCGGCACATGGTTACAAACTGTTGATCAGCTTTGCTCATTGACCCTCCTGTCAGTCGCCTACAAGCGAGATTCATTGTAGCCCAGGCGCACGCGGCCCCACAGCCCAAACATAAGCCCTCATTTTCTGACATATGCCAGAAATTCCTTGCGCAAATCCGCACGTTCGCTATTCTATTGTTGACATATGTCAGATTTGGAGAGTGTATGGCTGGAAGACGCGAAAAACTGCGCCGCGTTGGGATCATCCCCGAATATCGCGGCTTTACCCCCGATGGCCTTGCCAGCGGAGACGCTATCGATATGACGGTCGATGAGCTCGAAGTACTGCGCCTGTGCGATCTGGAGGGCCTCAATCAGGAGGCCGTCGCCCTGCACATGGGTATCGCCCGCGCCACGGTGGCGGCAATCAGCAGTCGCGCGCATCGCAAGGTGGCAAACGCGCTGGTCAATGGACGGGCGATCGTCATCGAAGGCGGCAACATCGCGTACTCCCCCATCACCACGACGACGGCCGCATGGCCAGCAAAGGAGGTCGGCACCATGAGGGTGGCAACAACGTACGACAACGGCAACATCTTTATGCACTTTGGCCGCAGCGAGCAGTTCAAGATCTACGACATCCAGGATGGCAAGGTGCTCAACGAGCAGGTCGTAGGCACCGGTGGCACCGGCCACGGCGCCTTGGCGGGCCTGCTTGCCAACGGTGGCGTTGACACGCTCATTTGCGGCGGTATCGGCGGCGGCGCTATCAACGCGCTTGCCCAAGCCGGCATCACGGTCTATGCGGGCGCCCAGGGCAGCTGCGATGCCTGCGTCGAGGCCCTCATTGCCGGCACGCTCGCACAGAACGGCGAAGCCACCTGCGACTGCCATGGACATGATCACGAGCACATCCACGAGCATGGCGAGTCCTGCGGCTGCCACGGTCACCACGACCATGACGGGCACGAAGGCTGCGGCTGCCACTAGCGGCAAGCACCTCGTCGAGAACGCGCTTCCACGCGTGCGACAACCAGCGAACAAACGGCGAAGGCCGTCTGGAATACCATCCAGGCGGCCTTCGCCATACACGACTCAACTAGTCGTTACTTCTTGTTGCGCATCTGCGCTTCCATCTGGCGCAGCAGGTCCATATCGGACTTGGGGCCGCCCGTTCCCAGGCCGCCCATGCCGCCCAGGCCCATGGCATCCAGACCGGGAATATTGGGCATGCGCATCTTTTTGCCCTTCTTACCCTTCTTGCCCTTCTTGCCGCCAGCCTGCGCCTGATTGGCCATCGTGCGCATGCGGCCCATCATCTTATTCATCTCGCCCCACTGCTTCATAAGGCTATTGACCTCGGTGGGGGTCACGCCGGCACCCTTGGCAATGCGGGCACGACGCTGGCCGTTAATGATGGAAGGACGCAGGCGCTCCTCCTTGGTCATCGACATGATGATGGCTTCGTTCTTGTCAAAGATGCCCTCGTCCAGGTTGCCGCCCATCTGGTTGAGCGCGCGCTGACCACCGGGAAGCATGCCCAGAATGCCCTTCATGCCGCCCATCTTCTTGACGGCCTTCATCTGGTCGAGCATGTCGTTCATGGTAAAACCCTCGCGCAGCATACGCTCGGCAGCCTCGAGCTGCTCGGCGTCGGCCGCCTCCTGGGCCTTCTCGATAATGCCGACGACATCGCCCATGCCTAAAATGCGCTTGGCCATGCGGTCGGGGTAGAACGGCTCAAGCGAATCGGGCTTCTCGCCCATGCTCACGAACTTGATGGGCTTGCCGGTCACCTGGCGCACGGAAAGCGCGCCGCCGCCACGAGCGTCGCCGTCGAGCTTGGAGATGATCACGCCGTCAAAGTCGGTGCGCTCGGCAAAGGTCGAGACGACGTTGACGATATCCTGGCCGGTCATGGCATCGACGACCATCAGCACCTGATCGGGCTTAACGGCCTTCTTGATGTCCACGGCCTCCTGCATCATCTGCTCGTCGATCTGCAGACGACCGGCGGTATCGACGATGACCACGTCGCGCAGGTGGTCGACGGCCTCCTGGATGGCGCCCTTGGCGATATCGACCGGGTGCTCGCCGTCACCGCGGAAGACCGGCACGCCGATCTCGCCGCCGAGCGTGGCCAGCTGGTCGGCAGCAGCGGGACGGTAGACGTCGCACGCGGCGAGCAACGGCGAGCGACCCTGCTTCTTGAGCAGGTAGGCCAGCTTTACGGCAGCCGTGGTCTTACCGGAGCCCTGCAGACCCACAAGCATGATGACATTGGGAATACGGTTGCTAAAGACGAGCTTGCTCTCGGTGGAGCCGAGCATCTCGGTAAGCTCGTCGAGCACAATCTTGACGACGTTTTGCGCCGGAGAGAGCGACTCCATGACCTCTGCGGTCATGCAGCGCTCCTTAGTCTTGGCGACAAACTCCTTGACAACCTTAAAGTTAACGTCGGCCTCGAGCAGCGCCATGCGAATATCGCGCATGGCCGAAGTAATATCGGCCTCGGTCAGCTTGCCCTTGCCGCGCAGGCGGTCAAATGTATCGTTGAGGCGATCGCTCAGGGAATCAAACACTAGTCACTCCTTAATTGGACTCGCCCACCAGGGCGCGGCAGAAATCTTTGGCATTGAACTCCTGCAGGTCATCGACCTGCTCGCCCACGCCGATGCGCAGGATCGGGAGCTTGAGCTTCTCGGCCACGGCCATGGCGATACCGCCCTTAGCCGTGCCGTCGAGCTTAGTCATGATAATACCGTCCAGGCCCAGCGCCTCGTTAAACTCGAGCGCCTGGTTCAGACCGTTTTGGCCCGTCGCGGCGTCGATCACAAGCACGACCGAAACCGGCATGGGACCGGCGGCCATATTGGCGGCGCGCTTACGCGTCACGTTAACCACCTTGGCAAGCTCGCGCATGAGCTCAGGGCTCGTGTGTAGACGGCCGGCGGTATCGATAAGCACCAGGTCGCTGCCGCGCTTGTCGGCCTCGTCGAGCACGTCGTAGCAAACACTTGCCGGGTCGGAGCCGCGGTCGCGCTTGATGACGGGGACGCCAGCGCGCTGGCCCCACACATCGAGCTGCTCGATAGCGGCAGCACGGAAGGTATCGGCCGAACCGATCACGACGTTCTTGCCGCGGGCGGCCATGGCGCTCGCGATCTTACCGACCGTCGTGGTCTTGCCGGCACCGTTAATGCCCACAAACAGCACGCAGCTCGGCGTATCGGAGAACGGATCGCGCTCGATGGGCACAAAGTGCTGCTCAAGCTGCTCGGCCAGGGCACGGCGAAGCTGTGGAGCGGTCTTGAGGTTCTTCTTGGCCGCGGCATCGCGCAGGTCATCGGAGACCTGAATGGCGATCTCGGCGCCCATGTCACCCATGACGAGGGTGTCCTCCAGGTCCTCCCAAAAATCCTCGTCGACCTCACCGCCAAAGTAGAAGACCTCGTTGAGGGCCTCGCGGCTGCGCTCAAGTCCGCGCGAGAGAGCATCGAAGAATCCCATTATGCATTCACGACCTTTCCGGTTTCGCGATCGAGTTTTTGCGAGACGACGCGACTGACGCCGTCGGCTTGCATCGAGACGCCATAGAGGACGTCAGCGTCCTCCATAGTACGGCGCTGATGCGAGATAACCAAGAGCTGCGTATCGGAACGCAACACATCGAGCGCGCCGATGAGCTTGGACAGGTTGGCGTCATCGAGCGCCGCCTCGACCTCGTCCAGCACATAGAACGGCACCGTGCGCGTGCGATACACGGCAAAGAGCAAGGCGAGCGCCGTCAGACTCTTCTCGCCGCCCGACATGAGCATCATCTTGGTGATGCGCTTGCCGCGCGGCTGCGCCACGACCTCGATACCCGTCTCGGCAGGATGCTCGGGATCGGTCATCTCCAGATGCGCCTGTCCACCCGGGAACAGCATGGCGAAGATCTCGCGGAAGTTCGCGTCGACCTTCTCAAACGTCACCAGGAACGCCTTGCGCATCTTGCGATCAATGGCCACCGTGATCTTGGTGAGCGCCTTGCGCGCGCTCTCCAGATCGGCCAGCTGCTCCTCGATGTAGTCGGCGCGGCGCTTGAGCTGCTCGTACTCCTCCATGGCAACTTGGTTAACGGGACCAAGGTTGTTGATCTGGCGCACAAGCTGGTTGAGTTCGCGCTCGGCGGCATCGCGGTCGGTAGGAGCAGGAAGCATGAGCGCTTCCTCGAGCACCGTCGTGCCATCGGCGGTGATGGCCTTGATGGCCGCCTCCACCTGCACCTCGAGCTTGCCGCGTGCGACCTTGAACTCGTTTTGCGTGGCAGAGGCGGTATCGACTCGTTCCTTAGCGCGGGCAACCTCTGCCTTGGCATCCTCGATGGTCTTCTTGAGCGAAGCGGAGTCCGCCTCCTCCAGAGAGGCCTGGTCACGCAGGCGCGCTGCCCAATCCGACGCGCGTTCCAACAGGGCAGAATAGCGTTCGTGCATGGGATCGACGCGCAGGCGCAGCAGCTCGAGCGAGCGCGAGGCCTGGCGTGTTCCGCGGATACGACGGTCGATGCCCTCAAGACGATGCTCCAGGTCGGGCACGCGGCCCTTCAGCGAACGCAGGCGTTCACTCGTCTGGGCTAGGCGAACCTTGGCGTCGGCGAGCTTGCCGGCAGCCTCGGAATCGTCACGGCGAACGCGGTCGAGTTCGTCGTTGGCCTCGGCAATCTGCAAGCCCAGATCGCTTGCCTGCGCACGGGCCTCGTCACGCGAACGGGTGAGCTCGTCCACGCGCGGGCGCGCGGTGCGAACGGCCTCGGCAGCCTGCTCACGGCGCTTGGAGATACGCACGCGCTCGACCTCGGCATTGTTGGCGCTTTGCTCCAGACGGCCGATCTCGGACAACAGGGAGCGGCGCTCGCCCTCAAGGCGGGCAATCTCACCGGCGGCATCGCCCTCAGCGGCACGCGCTTCCTCAACGGCCGCATTGGCCTCGACGACCTGATCCGACACATGCTCAAACACAGCGGCCAAATCGGGCTCAAGCCCCTCCAGCTCGCGAATGCGACGCTTACGCTCCAGAGCACCCGACGCCTCGCCGGCATCGAGGCCCACACGCACCAGGCCGCCGCAGGCGACGCGGGCGCCATCGGGGGTCACGTAAGTCACGCCGTCAACGACCGGCGCCGAAAGCGCGGCAGAAAGATCGTCCACTACGTAATAGCCGCCGAGCAGCGCCTCGACGACGGGTCCGTAGCCTGCGCGCACGGACAGACGATCAACCAGGCGGGTACCGGCAGCGCCCTCAGCGGCGGTAGAGCCGCTCACGCCGCGCGCCACCAGCAGTGCCTCGCCCGAGGCCTTCTTTTGGTCCAGAGCCGCACGACCGGCACGCTCAAGCGTGGCGGCGTCATCAAACAGCAGCGCATCGATATCGCCGGCGAGCAATTGCTCAACCAGGCCCTCAAGCTCGCGCGGGGCTTCGAGCACGTCACCCAGGCGGCCCGAAACATCATCGCCCAGCGCACCCACCAGACGGCTCACGAGCGGCGAGCTGTCGGCCATGCGGGCATCGAGTTTCTTTTGGCTGGCAAGCTCCGAGCGCACCTCGGACAGCTTGTTGCGCGCCTCACTCTCACGATTACGCAAGTCCTTCAGGGCTGCACGGGCGACCTCGGTGGCCTCACGCGCATCGGCCTGGGCCTGGCGCGCTTCCTCAAGAGCGCCCTCAAGCTCCTCGGCGCGGTCGCGACGGCTCTCGAGCGAGGCCATGACCTCCTCGAGCTGCTCGTCGATCTGCTCCAGGCGCGAGGCATACATGTTGTCCTCGACCTCGGCATTGCTCAAGGAATCCTTCACCTTGGCGAGCTCGAGCGCGGCGTTATCGGCTACGCGCTGCACATCGCGTTGCTCGCGCGTGAGCTGCGATATCTGATTGTCGAGCGCCACGCGCCGCTCGTGGAGCTCGGCGGCGGCAGGACCGGCGGCGTCAACGTCCTCCTGGGCCTGCATGTGCGCGCCGGTCACTTCCTCAAGCTGCGCACGCGCGTCCTCGAGCTCCTCGACCACGCGACGTCGCTGATGTTCGGAGCTCGAGATCTGCCCGCGCATGTCGGACAGGCGCGACACCATGTTGTGGCCCTTTTCCTCGAGCAGGCGCATGTCGGAGTTAATGCGGCCGACCACATCTTGCATATGACGGCGTTGCTCGCCCAGATCGCCCACAAACAGGCCCTTTTCCTCGAGCATGACCTGGAGCTTCTCGAGCTCACGCTCCTTTTCGCCCATGCGGTACTGCGCAAGCTCAAGCTCGGCCGCGCCCTCCTTGGAGCGGCTCTCCAGGTCGTTCCACTGCGACTGCAGCGAACGCAGCTCATCGACGGCTAGCATCTGCGTAAGCTCGTTCGCGCGCGAGGACAGCTCTTTGTACTTACGTGCGCGATCGACCTGACGCTCCAGTGGTCGCAGCTGACGGGCGATTTCCTTATTGATGTCGCGGGCACGCGTCAGATGCTCGTCCATCGACTTAATCTTTTTGAGCGCACGCTCCTTGCGGCGCTTGTGCTTGGAGATGCCGGCGGCCTCCTCGATGAGGGCGCGGCGCTCCTCGGGGCGGCTCTGCAAAATGGCGTCGAGCTTGCCCTGGCTGATGATGGAATGCGTATCCTTGCCCAGGCCCGAATCGTGCAGGATGTCCTGAATGTCCATCAGGCGGCACGGACTCGAGTTGATGAGGTACTCGCTTTCGCCCGAGCGATACATGCGACGGGTGATGGCGACTTCGTCAAAATCGACGGGCAGCATATGGTCCGAGTTATCGAGCACCAGCGTGACCTCGGCGACACCCACCGGCTTGCGCGCCGACGAGCCCGAGAAGATGACATCCTCCATGGCCTGGCCGCGCAGCTGCTTGGCGCTCTGCTCGCCCAGGACCCACAGAATCGAGTCGGAGATGTTCGATTTTCCCGAGCCGTTGGGACCGACGATGACGGTCAGGCCCGGCTCAAACGTCATATGGGCGCGGTCGGCAAACGACTTGAACCCTTTGAGCGTGAGGGACTTGAGATACACGGTTCCTCGCTTACACGTGCTTCTTGTTCAGAATCACGCCGTTGGTGGTGTAACCCATGCGGTCGAGCGCTTCGAGCGCGGCGGCTCCCTCGGCTTCCTTCTTTGAGGAGCCGGAGCCGCGACCCTGACGAATACCATCGATCAACACCACGGCGGTAAAGGTGGGCGCATGCGCCGGGCCCTCGGAGCCAACGAGCTTATACGCTGGGGGCTCGTGACCGTCGGCCTGCACGCACTCCTGCAAAAACGACTTGGGGTTCGCAGGATGCTCGGCACGCTCGGAAGCCAAATGCGGCTTAAGCGTACGGTGAATGAACTCCGCCGCCGCATCCCAGCCGGCATCCAGGTACAGCGCACCCACGAGCGACTCATAGACGTTCTCGAGGGCCGAATGCAGGCCGCGCGCACCAGTACCGGTCTCAGAGGCACCAAAGATGATGATGTCGTCGATGCCCAGCTCGTGAGAAACCTCGGACAGCGTAGCACCCGAGACAAGCGACACCTTCAGGCGCGTGAGCTTGCCCTCGTCAAACTCCGGATAGGACTCAAACAGGGAGCGTGCGACCACGGCGCCCAAAATGGAATCGCCCAAGAACTCAAGGCGCTCATAGCTGGCAGAAACCGGCTGGCCTTCGACTGCCGAGGGATGCGTAAGGGCCGCGCGCAGCAGCACCTTATTAGTGAACTCGTGGCCCAGAATTTCCTGGGCGCGCGTAAGTCGTTCAGACAAAGCCAAGACCTAGGCCTCCCTGGCGTTTTCGATAGCGTCGACGGCGTCGGCGACAGAGTTGAGCGAGAGCAGGGTCTCGTCATCGATCTCGAGGTTGAACTCGTCCTCGATAGCCGTAACCAGCTGCAGGCGCTCGAGCGAGTTGGCATCGAGGTCGTCAAAGGTGGTCTCATCGCTAATTTCGGCAACATCGACGCCCAGAACGTCAGCAGCGACATCGGCGATCTTGTCGAAGATTTCGGAGCGATCCATAGCGCTTCCTCTCATAGTGCATGAATACCAAAAGAATGGTACCGCCCGGGCGGTACCAAGACACGGTTCTGATTCTACCCCACGACGCAAGCCCCGAGACGCATAACGCCACTGTTATAAAACGATACCGTCCATAGAGTTGGCGACATTCTCGACCAGCCCGGCGCGCACGGCTTCGGCCGCCGCGAGCGTTCCGTTTTTTACAGCCTCGACCGAGGTGGCGCCATGGCCGATAAGGACCACGCCACGCAGGCCCAAAAGAATCGCACCGCCCTTGGCGTCGCCCGAAAGCTTGGCCTTTATCTCGCGCATTTGCTTTTTAATGAGCAGCGCGGCGATCTTGGTGCCGAGCGAAGACATAAAGGCACCCTTGAGTTCCTGCAGCAAAAACTTGGCAGCGCCCTCGGTGGCTTTGAGCGCAATATTGCCCGACATGCCATCGGCAACGACGACATCGAAGTTACCGGAGGTGATGTCCGTTCCCTCGCAGTTACCAACAAAGCCGGGAACGGCGGCTTTCATGGCTGGGAAGCAGGCCTTGGTAAAGTTGGAGCCCTTCTCGTCCTCGGTGCCGTTAGCAAGCAGGCCCACGCGGGGATGCTCGATGCCCAGGACGACGCGAGCATAGGCGCTACCCATCTGAGCAAAACGCACCATGTCATCGACCTCGACATCGGGGTTGGCGCCCATATCGCACAGCACCGTCAGACCGCCGGCGCGATTGGGCAGCGCATTGGTCAGACAGGGACGCACCGGCTGCTTCTTACCTTCTGCCATATATCTAAACGGCGTCACGTAGGCAGTAGCCGCGGCGGTCATGGCGCCGGTGGAGCCGGCGGAGAAGAACGCGTCCGCATTTCCCTTCTTGATGGCGCGGCACGACAGCACGATCGAAGACTTGCGTTTGGTCATCACGGCGCGAATGGGATCGTCATCCATGGCGATAACGTCGGGTGCCTCAAGGGCCTCAACACGTGCGTGGGAAGCAGCAAAGGGATTGACGATTTCGGCGGGGCCAGCTGCCAAGACCTCGATATCGGGATCGGCGGCAAGTGCAGCCTCGATACCATCGAGAACGACCTGAGGTTTCTCGTCTCCACCCACAACGTCTACACAAACGCGAACGTTACTCATATACATGCTCCTTATACAAAAATGGCCGACTCATTGAGCCGGCCATTGTGGTTCCATTTGGAACGGCATCGCATCCAGAGTATACCGTTACTCGGTAACGATAACCTCGCGGTCCTTGTAGAAACCGCAGCTGGGGCACACGTGGTGCGGAAGCTTGACAGCGCCGCAACGGGGGCACGTGGACTGAGCCGCAGCCGAGATCTTCATGTTGGCGGAACGACGGGTGTGAGTGCGGATACGACCCTGCTTTTGTTTAGGTACGGGCATAGTGACCTTCCTTATGAACTATCCAGTGTGGCGATTACGCGCAAGTAGCGATACTACCACAGTTTTACTCATCGAGCTTGAGATTCTTCAATGCTGCAAATGGATTTTCCGTGGCAGCGGCCCATTCCGCCTCTGCCTGGGCGGCGCAATCGCATTGCTCGACGTTGAGATTGCAACCGCATGTGGGGCACAGACCACGGCAATCGGGCTTGCAGAGCACTACAAACGGCGTGTCCATAACGACCGCGTCATTGATGGGCTCACCCAGATCGACTAGACGGTCCTCACCCAGGAGCTCGTAGCCGTCCTCGTAGGCCTCGGGATCCTCGGGCTCCTCAAAGAGGTAGAACTCCTCGATCTCGCCGGCGATATCAAACGAGGCGGGCTCCAGGCAACGGTCGCACTCGCCGGTGGCGTGCGCGCGGACCATGCCCGTGAGCAAGACACCGGTACCGGCATTGGTAAAGACAACGTCGTAGTCGATGCCGTCCTGTAGCTGGTACTCCTTCTCGCCCACCGTGTAGGTGGCGACATCGACCTTACCGGTCAGCGGATACGAATCTCCAGGAAACTCGAGCTGCTCGGAAAGATCGACGGTAACGCTCGGGAACTCAGCCATTACCACTGACCATTCTGTTGGGCGGCACCCTCGTTGAGCTGCTGACGGCAACGGGTAACGGTGCCGGTCAGGCTCTTGAGGTTCTCCTCCAGGTGCGTAAAGACCTGCTCTGCATAGTCCTCGGCAGCATAACGCGTCTCGCGCTCGTACTGCTGGGCACGATCGCGGATGTCGTCGGCCTGCTGCTGCGCAAGGCGGACGATCTCCTGCTCACCGGCAATGGTGAGGGCCTGCTGCTGAGCGTCAGCGATGATGGAATCGGCCTGAGCGGCGGCGGAAGCCATGAGCTCCTCGCGCTCCTTAAGGATACGGCGGGACTTCTGCCACTCCTCGGGATAGCTCATGCGGATCTCGTCGAGGATGTTGAAGAACACGTCGGCGTCGATGACCTTGAACTGAGCGTTCTTGCCGAAAGGCGGCTTGGCTTCCTCGATCAGCCCTTCGAGCTCATCGACCAAGCTGACGATCCTATCGCCAGGAAAATTCTCGCCCGGCATCCGGTCTCCTTTCATAGGTAACATATCATCGTGCTAGTTTACCACATGCCACCAAGCAATAAGAAACGTCACGAAAAGCGATGTTTGAGCGCTTCGACCACGTTGGGCGGGACAAACGTCGATACGTCACTACCGAGCGAGGCGATCTGGCGAACAACCGAGCTCGAGATATAGCCGTACTGCGGCGCGCTCATGACAAAGATGGACTCCAGCTCGTCATCCAAGCGATAGTTGAGGTCGGCCTGCTGCAGCTCGTACTCAAAGTCGGTCATGGCGCGCAGGCCCTTGACCACGGCCCCCGCCCCCTGCTCGCGAGCGAAGTCGACCAAGAGGCCGGTAAAGGGCAGGACCTCGACGCCGTCGATATCACCAAGCGCCTCGCGGGCCAGCGCCACGCGCTCATCGAGCGTAAACGTGGTGCCCACACCGTTTTTACCCTGCGACTCGGCAACAGCGACGATCACGCTGGGAAAGATGCGGCGGGCGCGGCGGATCACATCGATATGGCCAAACGTGATGGGATCAAAGGTGCCCGGGACGATCACGCGGTTGATGGTGTCACTCATGAGCATCCTCCCGAAACGTCGTGGCATCGTTGTTGTCAGCATCGGTGCCGGCGTTATCGCCCTCGCCATCGTTATCGCCGACCCAACGAAGCAGGTCGACCGAGGTAATGCCGTAGCGCTTCTCACGTACAGTCTCAAAGCCTGCCGGATGCGCGCCCGCATCGGCAGCGGCATGCTCAAACAAGGCGTAAGCGCCAGGTGCAAGTAAACCCTGCTGAGCCAGGTTCTGCAGCAGTTCCTCGACCGGCTCGGCACCAAAAGCATAGGGCGGGTCGAGCAGGACCAGATCAAAGGGGCCGCCCGGTACACGACCGCGCGAGGCACTCGCCAGCATGTCGCCCGTGACCACGCGCCAACGCGCACGGTCGCGGCAGAGCGACTCGATATTCTTGGTAATGAGCCGCGCGGCGTTGCGATCGATCTCAAACGTCGTGAGCGAGCGGGCCCCACGAGAGAGCATCTCTAACCCTAAGGCACCGGAGCCGCCAAAGGCGTCCAGCACGCGGACCTCGTCCAGATCGAAGTCGAATGCCGACATGACCATAGATGCGCACGACTCGCGCACGCGATCAGTCGTGGGGCGGGTGACATCGCGACCACGGGGCTCCTCGATCTTACGACCGCGCCATTCGCCGCCGATGATTCTCATCCTCCGCTGACCTCCTTAAAAATATGTCGATAACGCATGGCGACCGCGTCGCGCAGGGGGCGCGTCGCCACGGAGTCAAGTGTACAAGCATACCGCAAGAGCTCGATCGCGTCCAAATGGGCCCACTCGATCAGCTCCTCGTCGGCATCCAGGTCGACAAAGCGCAGGGTCACACCGCCGTGTTGGCGGTACCCCAGGATTTCGCCCTCATGGCGCAGGCGCAGGTCCATCTGGGCGAGTGTAAAGCCATCAGAGGTTTTTTCGAGCGATTGCAGGCGATCTTGCGCTGCCGAAGCGCCACCGTTGCCCTTGGAGTGCGTCATGACCAGGCACGTGCCCGACACGCTGCCACGGCCCACGCGACCGCGCAGCTGGTGCAGGGCAGCCAACCCAAAGCGCTCGCCGTTCTCGATGACCATGACGGTGGCGTTAGGCACGTCGACGCCCACCTCGACCACCGTAGTCGAGACGAGCACGTCGATCTCGCCACGCTTGAAGGCGTCGATCACACGATCCTTCTCCCCCGCCGGCATGCGGCCGTGAAGGCGCTCGATGACAAGACCCGGCAACGCCAGACGCAGTCGTTCGAGCTCGGTTGCCGTATCGTGCAGCGGCACGGGGACCGTCACGCGGCCCTCGTCGTCGCGGGCGATACCGGGCACGTCTTCCAGCTCATCGGTCGAGTCACTCGGCTCCACGAGCGGGCAAATCACGTAGGCCTGCCGACCCTTTTCATGTGCCTCGCGGATGGCGCCATAGGCGAGGTCGCGGCTCGACTCGGTGAGCACGCGTGTCGTCACGCCAGCGCCAGGGACGGGCCGATGGCGGATGATGCTCGTGTCCAGATCGCCGTAGACCGAAAGCGCCAGCGTACGCGGGATGGGCGTTGCCGTCATAACGAGCAGGTCCGCACCGGGACCCTTGGCACGCAGGGCGTTACGCTGGCCTACGCCAAAGCGGTGCTGCTCGTCGATGACCACGAGCGACAGATGCTTGAACGCAACGTTATCTGAAAGCACCGCGTGGGTGCCAAAGAGCACGTCGAGCTCGCCCGATTCCAGCTGGGCATGAATGCGCGCGCGCTCTGCGGCCGGCGTGGCACCCGTCAGGAGCGCCCAGGACATGCCAGCCTGCGAGAGCAAGGGGCCGGTCTTATCGGCATATTGGCGCGCCAGAACGCCCGTGGGCGCCATAACGCAGGCCTGCGTGCCGCTATCGGCAGCCACTGCCAGCGCGCAAGCGGCAACGGCGGTCTTACCAGTACCGACATCGCCCAGCAGCAGGCGGTTCATAACGCGCCCGCCATCGCACATATCGCGCAGGATATCTTGGAACGCGGCCTCCTGCTCGTCGCTCAGCGAAAACGGCAGGGCTTGCTTGAGCGCGGCCAGGTGCTCGCCCGCGGTGTGGGCGTAGGGAACGACTTCGACCAGGCCGCCGTCGTTGCGCAGACGCAGTGCCAGCTGCAGGTAGAGGCACTCCTCGTAGGCAAGCCGTGCGCGCGCGATATCGCGCTCAGCCATGCTCGAGGGAAAATGAATCGATCGAAGCGCACGGGCATTGCTCATCAGGCGGCGCTTGACGCGTAAGCGTGCGGGAATCGGGTCGAAGGGATTGCCGACGACCTCGAGCGCGCCACTTACAATGCGGCGCATCCACGCCTGGCTCACGCCATCACTCACGTAATGGACCGGCAGGATAGTGCCAGCGGCACGCCCTTCCTCAAGCTTTTCAAAGTGCGGCGAGGCCATCTGCTTAAAGCCATAGGCAAACTCGACCTTACCCATCACGGCCAGGCGGTCGCCCTGCTTAAGCTGCTGGGCAATCCAGGGCTGGCGGAAAAAGGCGACCTGCAGCACGCCCGTCTCGTCAACGAGTGAGACCTCGGTCACCTGCATGCGCGGACGCGGCTGCTTTTGGACGATACGGTCGACCGTGGCGATGATGGTGCACACGGTACCGATGGGCGCCATCTCGATGCACCACGAACGGGTAAAGTCGAGGTATCGATGAGGGATATGGAGAAGGAGGTCCCCCACCGTCCGAATTCCCAGACGGCGAAGGGCCTCCTCACGTTTACCCGAAACAAATTTGAGTCGCGCGATATCCTCGTCGAGCGCATTGCTCTGGGCAAAGCGCTCCGAGACGCGCGGCACGGAGCAGAGCTCGGACATGGGCAGATGCCTACTCGATTGAGAAGATTACGGGATAGAGCGGCTGCTCGCCACGATGGGCGTCGATCTCCAGATCGGGCTGAGCTTCCTCGATAGCGTCGACGATCTCCTGGAAGGCCTCATCGGACAGCTCCTCGCCGGCCAGAATCGTCAGCGCGTCGCCCTCCTCTTCCTCCTGCATGCGGTTGATGCAGTCGAGCGTGACCTGCTTCACGTCGGAGCCGACCACGTCGATGGAGCCGGCGATGATACCCATGACGTCACCGGAGTGAATCGGAGAGCCGTCAGAGGCGCTGGAATCGCGCACGGCGCGGGTGACCTCGCCATCGCGGACCTCGCTGATGGCGTCTACCATGGCGGCGACGGCGTCCTCGAGCTCGGAATCGGGCAGGACCGCGAACAGCGCGGAGAAGGCCTGCGGAACGGTCTTGGTGGGAACGACGGCGACCTTCTTGTCGGTGCAGGCTGAGGCAGCGGCCTCGGCGGCCATGCGGATGTTACCGTTATTGGGCAGGATGATGACCGAGGTCGCGTTGACCTGGTCAACGGCGCCCAGCAGGTCTGCAGTCGAGGGGTTCATGGTCTGACCACCAGACACGATTACGTCGACGCCGAGAGACTTGAGGATGTCTGCCTCGCCGGACCCAGCGGCAACGGCGACAAAGCCCAGGGCCTTCGCGGGCTCGGCGGCCTTCTCCTGGTCCTCGTGAATCTTGGCGGTACGGTCGTGGGCCTCCATCTCCATGTTGTGGATAAAGACCTCATAGATCTGACCAAGCTGCAGCATGTGCTCGAGCACCAGGTTGGGGGTGTTGGAGTGCACATGAATCTTGTAGTCGGGGTAGGCACCCACGAGCAGCTCGCAGTCGCCCATGGAGCCCAGGAACTTAAGGCACTCGTCCTCGTCAAAGGGAGCGTCGGCCTTAAAGAGGAACTCGTTGCAGTAGCGGAACTCCGAGCCCTCCCAGTCGTCGTTGGCCTCGATCTCAACGCGACCAAGGGCCGCGTCGCGGGCAGAGCCAGCGGAGTCAAACGTAGCGGAGAAATCCTCGACAACGGTGCTGCGGCCGAGCGCAGCGGCAACAAAGTTCTCCAGGAAGATGGCAAAGCCGAAGGCGCCGGAGTCGACCACGCCGTTCTCCTTGAGGACAGGCAGCAGGTCGGGCGTGCGGGCGACGGACTGATAGGCCTCAACGACAATGGCATCGAGCGCATCCTCGGCCGAGAACTTCTTCTTCTCGCACTCATCGGCCTTAGTCGAGACATCGCGCAGGACCGTGAGGATCGTGCCCTCGATGGGTTTGCGGACAGCCTGGAAAGCAACCTTGACGGCGCGACGGAACGCATAGGCGATGTTGGCGGACGTGATGGGCTCATCGGCAGAGACGAGACCCTCGGCCACGCCGCGCAAGATCTGCGAGGTAATGACGCCGGAGTTGCCGCGGGCACCCATCAGGGAGCCGTGGGTAATGGCGCCGGCGACGGCTTCCATGTCGGCGTCGGCAGGAAGGGCGGAGAGCTCCTTGGTCACCGAGGCGAGCGTGAGCGACATGTTGGTACCGGTGTCGCCGTCGGGTACGGGGAAGACGTTGAGCTTGTTGATCTCCTCGGCCTTGTCGGAAACAGCAGCCGCAGCGATCGGAAAACAGGTGCGAATGGTCTTTGCAATCATGGGTATTTGAATCTCCGTTTTCGGATGCTAGTTCAGACGGCTCTTGAGCGCGTCGATATGGATGCCGATCTTAAGGCTGGCGGGATCGATCTGGGCGATCTCCTGCAGGGTGAAGGCAACGGAGCTCGAAAGATTGTGGCAGACAGACTTCATGTTGACGCCGTTCTCGAGCACGACGTGAAGATCGACCGTAAGGCCGTTCTCGTCGGCGGAGACAAGCACGCCCTTGCGGAGGCGCTGACCGGCAAGCAGGCGCACGCTCTCGGCGCCCTGGAGCTGCTCAGCCATACCGACAACGCCATAGCACGTCATCGCGGCATAACCGGCAATATCGGCAATAACGTCGTTCGAGACGCTCAGACTGCCGTTAATGGTCTCAGACACAAGAATCTCCTTTTCTTGGTGCTCGCGGCACCATGTCGTGGGAGCAATCATTGCAATATTCTACAACGACCGCGCCATGTTGAGGTGGCGGGCCTCGGGATTACATCCTCGACACGAAATGTTGATACGGTAACGTTCGCGAACGGCGATCGCGGCATGAAAAAACCCGCCGCATAAGCGACGGGTTTTACAACCTGGCTCCCCGGGTAGGACTCGAACCTACAACAGCGCGGTTAACAGCCGCGTGCTCTACCATTGAGCTACCGAGGAATAGGTGCGTGCTCTCAAGCAACGAAGTTTATTATACGGACGAATCAGCTCAGGGCAAGAACTTTTTTAAGAAATTTTCCGACCCAGTCATTGGGGACGTTCTTAAACGACTAGTCATTCAAGAACGTCCCCAACGGCAACATGAAAGCGCCCTCAAGCGGATGTGCTTGAGGGCGCTTCTTGCTTGCGAGGTTAAGACTCGATGTAGTCCTTAAGCTTGCTCGAGCGGCTCGGGTGGCGGAGCTTGGCCAGGGTCTTGGACTCGATCTGGCGGATGCGCTCGCGCGTGACGCCAAACTCGCGGCCGACTTCCTCGAGCGTACGGGGATGTCCGTCGACAAGGCCAAAGCGCAGCTCGATAACCTTGCGCTCACGATCGGCAAGCGAGTCGAGCACCTGGGTGAGCTGCTCCTGCAGCATGGAGAAGCTGGCGGCATCGGGCGGAACGATGGCCTGGGAGTCCTCGATAAAGTCGCCCAGCTGGGAATCCTCTTCCTCGCCGATGGGGGTCTCGAGCGAAACGGGCTCCTGCGAAATCTTCTGGATCTCGCGGACGCGGTCGGCACTCATGTCCATCTCGGCACCGATCTCCTCGGGGGTCGGGTCGCGACCCAGGTCCTGAAGGAGCTGGCGCTGCACGCGGACGAGCTTGTTGATGGTCTCGACCATGTGCACGGGAATACGGATGGTACGGGCCTGGTCGGCGATAGCGCGCGTGATGGCCTGACGGATCCACCACGTGGCATACGTGGAGAACTTAAAGCCCTTCTGGTAGTCGAACTTCTCGACGGCGCGGATCAGACCGAGGTTGCCCTCCTGGATCAGGTCCAGGAACAGCATGCCGCGACCGACATAGCGCTTGGCGATGGAGACGACCAGACGCAGGTTTGCGCTGATGAGTGCCTGCTTGGCTTCGAGGCCCACGTTCTCAATGCGCGTAAGACGACGCATCTCGGCACGCGTGAGCTCGAGCTCGCCTGCCTCGGCAGCCTCGAGCTTCTCGGTGGCCTCGAGACCGGCCTCGATCTTCATGGCCAGATCGACCTCTTCGGAGGCGGTCAGCAGGTCGACCTTGCCGATCTCCTTGAGGTACATACGGACCGGGTCGCCGGTCAGCATCACCGTGGAGGCATCGATGCCACGCACGCGGGAGCGTGAACGGGACGTGCGCACGGTGCGCTTCTTCTTGCTCTTGGAAGAACCCATCTCGGCGTCGGCCTGACGGGCCATCTTGAGCTCGTGATCGTCGAGCGAGCCGGAATCGTGCTCGTCGTCGTCATCGAAATCGTCGGTATCGGTATCGGTATCGGTATCGTCATCGTCGACACCCATGGGGGCGTCGTCGTTACCGCTCGCGGAGATAATCTGGATGCCGCTGTTGCGCAGCGCGGAATACACCGCGGTGAGCTGCTCGTCAGAAACATCGATATCCTTCAGGGCGACCTGAATCTCGTCCTCGGTTACCGAAGTCCTGTTTGAGCCGTTGCCCATGAGCTTTGCAACGTAGGATTCCAGCCCAGTACCCGTGCTCTCAGTCTTTTTTGGCACAGATTCTCCCTTCATAGTCCACAGGACTCAATACTTTAGCACACACATTGACGTCTATACCCAAAAAGAAGACTGGATATAGGCGAGAATACGCTGGTTGACCACAACATCTAGGCTTGTTCGGTGCCCGCGGCCTCCAGGCCGATCAAACGGAACGGGTCCGCCACGCCGCCGATCGACTTTTGCAGTTCGCATTGACGTTGCGAATCCTGCGCGGCCTGCACGGTCAGCGCGCGACGGGCCTCATCATCGAGTGAACGGTCCTGGCGCAGCTTGGCCTGTGCGGCACGCATGCGACGCTTGATGGTGTAGAGCTCAAGCGTATCAAGCATAAACACGATGTTCGTCTCGGTGGGGTGCTTGCTCGTCGCGGAGATGCGCCCGGCACTCACAAGCGTTGCCGCATCGGGACACACTGAGCGCGCCGCATCCATGCAGGCTGCAGGATCGGTTCCCGGCGGCGTTGCCAGAACGGCCCATGCAATGGACTCGTGACGCGGGTCAACCCACTCGATGGAGCAGATGCGGTCGGCATACGTGCGGAACAGGTCGGGGTAGCTCGTGAGCATCGTCAACAGCTCGCGCTCCCCTGCCAAGGACTTGCGTTCAAGATCGGTAAGAACCATCGGCGCCGCCGCAGCCGGTGCGCCCGAACCGTCAGCCACAGGCACAGCGCCCATACCATCAGGCACATCGATCGGCGGCAGGTCGTCGACGACCTCCACGGGCGCGGCGCCGTAGGCATCGAGCGGGACGTAGTCGTACGGCTCTTCTTCGACCGGCGCGGACACCGGCGGCGTCGCGCCCGATGCCCAAGCACCGCGACCGGCATCGCGAGAACCCGACGCCCGACCGCCCGCGCTACCGGACCGCTCAGTCTGTGCCCGCTGGCGCTCATAGTTCTGCTCACGACGTCGTTCCGCATCCTCGCGCTTGGCGACATCGCGAAACACACGACCCGAGCTCGCGCGCACCGTCTCCAGATCCAAACCCAGCAGATCGGCAATCTGGATAAAGTACGTGTCGATCATATAGCTGTTGCGCAACGGATAGATAAGCGTCAGCGCATCTTCCAGCGCCTTAGCGCGACCGCCCGGCGTGGTGATGTCACTCGACTCCTGCAGCGAACGGTAGACAAAGTCCATAAGCGGCTCGGCAGCGTCGATGCGCGTCTGCAGTGCCTCGCCACCATGTGCGGTGATGAACTCCATGGGGTCGTTGCCGTCGGGGAGCACCACGCAGCGCAGGTCCATGGAATCCTGCTCGATAAACTGAATCGCGCGACGGGCGGCCTTCTGGCCCGCTGCATCGCCGTCGAACATATACACGATGCGCTTGGCAAAGCGAGTGAGCGTCTTGACGTGATGCTCCGTGAGGGCGGTGCCCAGCGTGGCGACAACGTTTTTAATCCCCGCCTCCCAGCAGGCGATGCAATCGGTATAGCCCTCTACCACGATGGCGGTATCCTGCGCGACGATAAACTCCTTGGCCCAATTAAAGCCGTAGAGGTTTCGCTTTTTATGAAACACGCTCGTCTCGGCGGTGTTGAGATACTTAGGCTGGCCGTCGCCCATAATGCGACCGCCAAAGGCAATGTTGTGACCCTGCTCGTCAAAGATGGGGAACATCACGCGGTCGTAAAAGCGGTCGGCAAGCTGCCCGCGCCCGCGACTCACGGCAACGTTGGCGTCGATCATCTCCTGCGGGGTAAAACCCGCCTGGGACAGGTGCGACACCAGCGCGTTACGGCCCGGTGCAAAGCCCAGGCAGTAGCGGCGGCAGACGTCGCCGCCCATGCCGCGGCTGGCAAAGTACTCGCGCGGACGGCCGTCCTTACCGCGCATGAGCATGGTGTGGTAGAACTGGGCGGTCTCGGCGCACAGATCGTAGATGCGGGCACGCTTGGTGCCGCGCTCGCGGCGATCTCCGGTATCGTGCAGCTCAATACCCGCGCGATCGGCCAAGTAACGGATTGACTCGGGAAAGCTCAGGTTCTCGCGCTTCATGATATACGTGAAAACGTCGCCACCCTCGCCGCAACCAAAGCAATGCCACACCTGCGTGGCGGGGATAATGTGGAAGGACGGCGTCTTCTCGCCATGGAAGGGGCAGCATCCCCAAAACTCATGGCCGCGAGGCTTGAGCTCGACCGTTTCCTGCACGATGGCAACCAGGTCAGACGCAGCGCGTACCTGGTCTTTTTCCTCATCGCTAATCACGGATGCTCACCCCCTGATCGCCCAAGTTGTGACGAATATCCTCGATATTACCCTCGACGGTCGCGATCAACTCATCCAGCGAATCGAACACACGCGAGGGACGCAGCCAGCGCGTAAACGCCAGCGAAACGGAGGCGCCGTACAGGTCGCCCGTATAACCAATTAAGTTGGCCTCGAGATGCGCCGAAGCGGCATCGTCGGCATACGTTGGCGGCAGGCCGACGTTCACGGCAGCGGGCCACGCGGTGTCATCGACCAGCACCAGACCCTCATACACGCCATCGGCTGGCACCTGAATGCCGTCGGGAACCTGCAAGTTTGCCGTGGGAAAGCCCATGCCAGAACCCTCGTGACGGCCACGAATAACACCGCCACGCACCATATACGGACGGCCGAGCAACTCAGCAGCAAGCTCCACATGGCCCTGTCCCAGCTCATAACGAATGCGGGTGGCACAAATGGCCTCACCGCCCTCGCAAAGCAGGTCGTGAGCATACACGTCAACGCCGCGCTCGGCACCCCAGGTGCGCATCTCGGCAACACCAGAAGCACCGCCACGACCCAGCCTAAAGTCACTGCCAACGCGAATCGAGCGAATGTCGACTACGCGTGACAGCAGTGCGAGAAAACCGACATGGTCGAGTGCCGCAACCTCAGGCGTAAAGGGAACGGCCACCACCGCATCGACCCCGGTTTGAGCCAAGGCATGCAGACGGTCGGCCGTCGTCATCAATTTTTGAGCGGGCGAAGGGCTCACCACAACGTCCGGGTCGGGATCGAAGGTAACCACGACCGCCTTACAGCCATGGGCACGGGCATCACGGACAAGCGCTTCGATGAGTTCCTGGTGTCCACGGTGAACGCCGTCGAACACGCCAATGGCGATTGAAGCGGCACCCAAGTGCTCACACTCATCAAACGTATCGGCAGCAACGATGCGAGCCTCGTCCGACTCGCCCGCGAAAAAGACACGCGCGAGCTCGCGAGCGGACAACATCATCGAACACCGCCGATTGCCTGCGGAAACACGTGCTCCATGACAAAGCGGCCGCCCTCAATGCGGGCGAGCGCCTTGAGTCCCCCATCGAGCACCAACGCAAACGGCGCCTTCAAGGAATCGAAATCGGCAAGCGCACGCTCAACGGGAATGCGTCGGCCGCAGAGCAGGTCGTCGGCAAGATTGCCCGGCAAGTCAACACGTGTGGCGCCCAGGGCCGCAATGGGATCCAGGGCAAAGCCAGCGGCGGACTCGGGAGAAAGCTCCTCCACCGCATGACAGGCGCCAATGGAAACAGCACCGGAGGCCGTGCGGCGCAGCGCGGAAATATGCGCGGCGCTCTCACAGGCACGGCCCAGGTCGCGAGCGAGCGCACGGATATAGGTGCCCTTGCTCACCGAGAACGCCACGGTCCACACACACGTATCATCCTCGCCGCCCACGGCGATCAGGTCGGCGGCATAGACCTCGACGGGGCGCGGAGGTAGGTCCACCGCATTGCCCTCGCGAGCAGACTTGTAGGCGCGAACGCCATTGACCGAGATAGCCGAAAACGCCGGCGGCACCTGCATCTGCGGGCCCAGCATAGCGGCCAAGTGCTCACGGGCATAGGCAGGATCGCGGAGCTCGTTGGTAACAGCCACTGTGCGGACCGCCTCGCCCTCCGCATCATCGGTATTGGTCTCGGCACCAAACGAGATGTCGGCGACATAGCTTTTGGTATCGAGGGTTAGCATGCCCAGCAGACGAGTAGCCTGGCCCACGCCCACCACCATGACGCCGGACGCCATGGGGTCGAGCGTACCGGCATGGCCGACGCGCCGCTCATGGAGGGCGCGTCGGCATTGCGAGACCACATCGTGGGACGTGCAGCCCACCGGCTTATCGACGGCGAGCAGCATATTCAGTTGAGAAGGCGTACGACGAGCCATGTACCATCCAAAAAGTTAAAGCTCGACGGTCACCGAAGCGGGATCCTCCCCTACCAGCTCGGCCAGCATGGGAAGTGCCACGGCGAGCGTCTCGCGAATTGTTCCGTTGTTGGAAAAGCCGGCGGCGGCATGATGCCCGCCACCGCCAAAGTTGGCAGCAATCTCGGACACATCGAGGTCGCCCTTGGAGCGCAGGTTGCCGCGCACCTTGGTATCGCCCTCAATGCCCTTTAAGAACATGCAAACCTCGACGCCCATCACCGAACGCACCACATCGACCAGGCCGTCGCACTCGTCCGAGGTGACACCGCAGGCCTCAAGGTCGCTCTGGTAGGCATAACTATACGCCACGCGCCCATGCGCGACCGTCTTGATGCGGCCCATAACGATGGACTTGAGGTGCAAAAACTCAACGCGCATGCTCTGATATACCTCGAGTGCTACACGCGCCGGATCGGCACCGTGGGCAACCAGACGCGAGGCCGCATGGAACGCGGCGGCATCGGCGTTTTGGTACTGAAAACGGCCGGTATCGGTAACCAAGCCACACAGCAGGCAGGTCGCAACGCCATCACGTGCAACAATGCCACAATTGTCCAAGAAGCGGTCGATGATCATAGCGCAGGCTGCAGCTTCAACGCGCCTCAGGCTGAGCTCGGCAAACTCCTCGCGCGCCGGATGGTGATCGAAGCACACCACATGCTTGGAGCGGCGAAGCACCTCGGCGGAATTATTGAGGCGCTCGACGACCGGCACATCCACCGAGATGAACAGGTCTGGATTGCCGGTGTACGTAGATGCCGACACCAGGCGATCGGAGCCTTCCATAAAGCGGTAGATGCGCGGAACCGGGTCATCGTCTGCCAGCAGCAGGGCAATGTCCTTATTGGGGAAAAACTTCATGAGCGAAAGGCCCAGACCCAACACGGAGCCCAAGGCATCGCCATCGGGAGAAGTATGTCCCGAAATCGCAATGGAGGACGCACCCTCGATGAGCTCGAGGATGCGTCGCTGAATATCTGCAGACTCGCACGAGGCGAGGTCGGCGGAATTAGTCATCTAAAGCTGCCTCCTGGGCGGCATCCGCTATCGGATAGCCGTCCTCGTCCTTTTCGATCGCAAGCGTGGCGGGAACGTTTTCCAGCGCACGCGTGATGCGCTCGGCCTCATCGGTCGAGCGATCGATGCGAAAATCGAGCTCGGGCGTAACACGCCAATCGAGCGAGCGAGCCAACAGGCTGCGGATACGGCCCTTAGCGCTAGCGAGCGCCTCCATGACCTCGTCGTATCGGCTCGCATCGCACGACACGTACACACGCGCGAACGAACGGTCCACCGCGACCTCGACCGCAGTCAAAGTAACCAGGTCGAGACGCGGATCGGAAACCTCAAAGAGCAGGATATAACCGAGCTTCTCGCGAAGCTGCTCGCCCAGACGGCGGGTTGCCTGCGTTTGCTTCATAGCGCTACCCCCTACTCGGTGCGGGCAACCTGGTCGATGCGGTAACCCTCGATCTGGTCGCCGGGCTTGATGTCCTGGAAGTTCTCCAGGCCAATGCCGCCCTCGGAACCGCTCTTGAGGCTCTTGGCCTCGTCCTTGTAGTGGCGCATCGAGGCGATCTTGCCGTTGAAGACCACGATACCGTCGCGCACCAGACGCACGGAATCGGTCGCGGCGATCTCGCCCTCTTCGACGCGGACACCGGCGGCGATACCGACTTTGGGCACCTTGAAGGTGTCCAGGACGGTCGCGGTACCCGTGGCGACCTCGACCTCGGTGGGCTTGAGCATGCCGATACGGGCGGCGTCGAGCTCCTCGAGGCACTTATAGATGACGTCGTAGCAACGGATCTCGACGCCCTCGCGCTCGGCAGCGGAGCGGGCCTTACCGTCGGGACGGACGCCAAAGCCGATGATGATGGCGTTAGAGGCGTCGGCCAGGACGACGTCGGTCTCGTTGATGGCGCCAACGGCGGAGTGGATCGTGTTGATGCGAACCTCGGACTGATCCATCTTGTCGAGCGAGTCCTGAAGGGCCTCGATGGAACCCTGGACGTCGGCCTTGATGATCAGGTTGAGCTCCTTGACCTCGGCGTCGGCAATGGTCTCGAAGAGGTTCTCGAGCGTGACGTGCTTGACGCGGCTCTGCTCCTCGATACGGGCCTTGAGCGAACGCTCGTCGGCAAGGGCGCGAGCCTCGCGCTCGTCCTCGAACACGCGGAACTCGTCGCCGGCGTTGGGCACGGACTGCAGGCCCAAAATCTCGACGGCGTCGGAGGGACCGGCCTCGGTGACGGCGCGACCCTTGGGGTCGAGCATAGCACGGACGCGGCCGTAGGTAAGGCCGGCGACCAGCGTATCGCCCACGTGCAGGGTACCGCGGGTTACGAGTACGGTAGCGACCGAACCGCGGCCCTTGTCAAGCTTGGCCTCGAGGACGTTGCCGGAGGCAAAGGTGTCCGGGTTGGCCTTGAGCTCGAGCACATCTGCCTGGAGCAGCACGGTCTCCAGAAGGTCGTCGATACCGATCTTCTGCTTGGCCGAGATGTTGACGAACATGTTCTGTCCGCCCCACTCCTCGGGGATGACGCCGTACTCGGTGAGCTCCTGGCGCACGCGGTCGGGGTTGGCGCCGGGCTTATCGATCTTGTTGACGGCGACGACGATGGGAACGCCGGCGGCCTTGGCGTGGTTGATCGACTCGACCGTCTGGGGCATGACGCCGTCGTCGGCGGCGACGATCAGGATGACGATGTCGGTCACCTTGGCGCCACGGGCACGCATGGCCGTAAAGGTAGCGTGACCCGGGGTATCGATGAAGGTGATCTTGCGGTCGTTGATCATGACCTGCGAAGCGCCGATGGCCTGCGTAATGCCGCCAGCCTCGCCGGCAGCAACGCCGGTGTGACGGATGGCGTCGAGCAGCGACGTCTTGCCGTGGTCGACGTGGCCCATGACGGTGACGACCGGGGCGCGCGGCTTAAGGTCGGCGGGATCGTCATAGAACGAGAAGGTGTTCTCCTCCTCGGGGGTGATGATCTTGATCTGACGGCCCAGGTCGTCGGCAACGAGCTCGACAAGGTCGTCGGACATGGACTGCGTCATGGTGAGCGGCGTACCAAGCAGGAACAGGCGCTTGATGATGTCGTTGGCCGGAACGTCGAGCGCCTCGGCAAGCTCCTGGACGGTAACGCCCTGGGAGACCTTGATGGCGTCGAGGTCCTCGGGGTTCACGCCCTGGGCCAGCGCCTCCTCTATCTTGCGCTCCTCCTGCGCCTTGGCAGCCTCGCGCTCGCGCTTCTCCTTGCGCTTCTTGCGGCGACCGGTGGACTCGCGAGAGGCCTCCTCGACGGCAGCACGAGCCTCCTCGAGCACCTTCTCGCGGCTGTACTCCTCGGCCTCGCGAGCCATGCGGCTGTAGTGGTCCTCTTCGTTGTTATGACCGCCCTTGCGCTTCTTGCCCTTGCCCTGCTTATCGGGGTTGGGGAAGTCCATGCCGGCAGCGACGTTGTTGCTGGCGTTGGTGCGATGGCTGTGCGGACGGCCCTCGGAAGCGTTGCGCTCGGAGTTGTTGTCGGAGGCGTTGCGATCGTTACGACGGCCACCGCGGCGGTCGTTGTTGCCGCCACGACGGTTACCGCGCTCGGCGGCGCGCTCGGCCTTGGCCTTGTCCTCGGCGTCCTTCTTCTCCTTGAGCACGGTCTCCTGTGCGGCAATCTGGTCGAGCAGCGAACGGAAGCGCGAACCGGAGTCGGAAGCGGGAACGGCGCGGCGCTGGGCCTCGCGGGCAGCCTCCTCCTTCTCGCGGGCAAGGCGCTCCTGCTCGGCCTTCTTCTTGGCCTCGGCCTCGGCGCGGGCAGCCTCCTCGGCTGCCTGGGCTGCGGCAAACTGGCGGCGCTCCTCCTCGCGTGCCTTCTCGGCGGCGATGCGCTCGCGCTCTGCCTCGGCAGCGCGTGCTGCCTCCTCGGCGGCAGCGGCCTGCTCCTCGGCCTGCTTGGCGGCCTCGACTTCCTGGGCGCGGGCCTCGATCACCGAGGCGAGCTGCTTGCGGACCATAGCGACGTAGGCGTCCTCCAGGGCGGAGGAAGCGGACTTAGCGGGAATCTTCATTTCGGCGAGATGACCCATCAGTTCCTTGGAGGTCATGCCGAACTCTTTGGCCAGGGTGGACACACGGACTTTTGCCATATGACTTCACCTACCCTTTCTGGCACCTTGGGTGCCTAGAGACTGAACGAGCGTGGGGTATGCGCTGGGACCTGCCCGGCGCGACCGCGCGCTAGATCAGGTCCTCCGCATCATCGAAGGCGTCGGTGTCGTGGACACCGCAGAAACGGGAGCCGGGACGGGCCTGGTTGCGGCACTGGATGCCGTCCTCGGAAACGAACTCGCAGCGACGGACGTCCTCGTCCTCCTCGTCACCGATCAGGTCGGCGGCGGGCTCCTCGTGAACGGGAACGTTCTTGAGGATGTCGGCGGCAAGGGTCTCGGACTTAATATCGATGTGCCAGCCGGTCAGGCGTGCGGCGAGGCGGGCGTTCTGGCCCTCCTTGCCGATGGCGAGGGACAGCTGGTCGTCGGGCACGATAACGCCGGCGTAGGCCTTCTCCTCGTCGATGAGCACGCGGGTGACCTTGGCGGGCGACAGAGCGTTGGCGACATAGACGGCCGGATCGGCATCCCACAGGATGACGTCGACGCGCTCGCCACGGAGCTCGCCCACGACGGCGCGAACACGGCTGCCCTTGGGGCCGACGCAGGCGCCCACGGGATCCAGGCGATCGTCGAGCGAGTGGACGGCAACCTTGGAGCGCTGGCCGGGCTCGCGGGCGATCGACTTGATCTGGACGGTGCCCTCATAGATCTCGGGCACCTCCTGCTCAAACAGACGACGCATGAGCTCGGGGTGGGTACGGGAGATGACAATCGGCGGACGGCTGTGCTCGCCACGAACCGGCTGCAGGTTGGAGTTGGGGTCGCGAACGTCGATGATCACGGCCTTGATGTGCTGGTTGTGCAGGTAGCGCTCGCCCATCGGACGCTCGTTGCGCTCGTTCTCGTAACGGCGCTGGTCGAAGTGCGGAAGCTCGGCCTCGACGCCCTCGCGAATCTTGACGATCGTGAAGTCGGGCGTGGACTGAAGCACGGTACCGCTGATGAGATCACCGATGCGGCCGGAGAACTCCTCGTAGATCTGCTCGCGGGCGGAGTTGCGCACGATGGCGTTGATCTCGGCCTTGGCGTGCTGGGCGGCGATGCGGCTCGTGTTCTTGGGAGTGACGTCGATCTCCTCGAACTCGGTGAAGTTGCCCTCCTCGTCCATGGAATCGTCGATCGGCTCCAGGCGGTAGACGTAGATTTTGCCGGTGGTGCGGTCGATGGTCACCTTGGCGCCCCACTCAAGATGAAGGATCTCGGCATAGCTCTTGGCGAGCGACTGCTCTAGGCGGTCGATCAGGTAGAGCTGGTCGATGTGCTTCTCCTGGCAAAGCTCCATCAGGGCGGACATCATGTCGGATGCTGCCATCTTACTTTCCTTCCTTCACGGGCTTGAAGTCATAGGTGGGCTTCAACTTGCACTTCTTAACATCAGAGAAATCGAGGGTAACGGACTCGCCGTCCTCGAGCTCGAGGGTCACGTTCGTCTCGGTGGCGGCGGCAATCTTGCCGGCGTACTTGCGACGGCCCTCGGTGGCGGTGGAGGTGAGCTCGCAGTTCTCGCCCACAAAGCGGGCAAAGTCACTCGGGCGGCGCAGCGGGCGCGCCATACCCGGGCTCGACACCTCGAGCGTATAGCTCGAAGAGATGGGATCGAGCTCCTCAATCACATCGCCGACCCACTTGGTATTGGCCGTGACGTCGTTGAGCGACAGGCTCTGACCCTCGGCACCCTCGATACGCACGCGCACGCAGGGGGCCTTGGTGGCACCCACGAGCTCAACATCGACGATGTCGACATCGTGCTGGGGAGCGACGGCCTCGAGCGCGTCGATGATCGCCTGCTCGATCTTGGTCTTGACCATTGCGGCACCTCCATCCATACAAAAAAGAAGCGGGGCCGAAACCCCACTTCTTTCAATTACAACTTCATTTGCAAGCAAACTATACCAATACCTGCGCAAACGTGCAACCACAACACAAACCCGCAGGTCAGCGTGAGCACAGGTTCTCCACAAGAAATGGATAATTGGACGAGGAACCCCATATATCGCTCCCCCAAAAGCCCAAAACGGGCCATGCGTCCCAGCCCGTCAGGCGAATCGGGCCCTATGGGCATTCCGCCCTTGGGCGCACATCAGCCAGACTGGCCTTAAGGAACATTCTGGACCAAATAAGCCGTCCGCACGTACTGACCGCACAACCTTCCAGATGCACTACGGCAAGGAGGCACCATGAAACGCCTAGGCACCCTCTGCACGACCGCGCTCGCAATTGCAGCCTGCTCGTTCGCCCTGGCGGGCTGCGGCAGCATCGATAGCAAAACCGCGCCACGCGAGCCCGATCCCGGCAGCTCCGGCGCCATCGAGAAAGCGACGCCCACGGAGCGTTTCGACAAAATCAACGAAGACGAAATCGACCCCCAGGGCTTAGGCCCCGAACCCCAAGCGATGCTGCCTATAGATCTTGAGGCGGACGAGAACATCCATGTGACGGCGGTGAGCAAGGATACCGACGGCTACGGTGATGCCGTGCTGGTCTTTACGGTCGCCAACTACACCGATACCGACATGGTGTTTGGCGACGTGGACGCCTACGCTTACGTCAACGGCGAGGTCCGCGATGTGCGCATGCGCCAGCAGGTCGCGGCGGGCGAGGAGGTGCGCGCCATGCTTACCTTTGTGGGCACCTTCGACGACCCGGACTTTGATGTGAACAACGACCTCAACGATATCTACCTCAACATCTGGATGTTCGAGGAGCAGACGGGCAACGTCTACTTTAGGGACCTGGTGCACATTCCGTAGCGGGCGACATGAAACATAAGCCAAGCAGGGTACAAACAAAGACAAGGGACGACCCAACCGGATCGCCCCTCGTCTATTGCGTGTCAGCTATGCGCGGTTGCGCTTACTTAACCACCAGGTTGACCAGCTTGCCGGGCACGCAGATGGCCTTGACGACCGTCTTGCCCTCAAGCCACTTGGCAACGGCTTCCTCAGCGGCAGCCTGCATCTCCTCGTTGGAGGCGTCGCGGGCGACGTCAATGCGGCCACGGACCTTGCCGAGCACCTGTACGACGATCTGCACCGTGTCCTCGATGGACTCGGCCAGGTCGAACTCGGGCCAGGCGGCGGTGTAGGCGTTGCCCTCGCAGCCGAGCGCCTCGTGCCACAGCTCGTCGGCCCAGAACGGGCAGATGGGCGCCAGGACGCTCACGATGTCCTTAGCCACGCCGTAGCACAGGGCCTTGTCGCGGTCAGCGCCCTCGGTGGCGTTGAGGTAGGCGCTCGCGGCGTTGACGAGTTCCATGACGGCCGAGATGGCGGTGTTGAACTGGCCGCGGTCGAAGTCCTCGGTGCACTTGGCAATGGTGCGGTGACGCTCGCGATAGAGCTTCATCGCGACCTCGTCGAGCGCGGACTTGTCAAAGGCCACGTTGGCGTCGCCGGACTGGACGAGCTGCCACACGATACGCCAGGCGCGCTTAATGAAGCGGTTGGCGCCCTCGACGGCCTTGGGATCCCAGTCGAAGTCCTTCTCGGGCGGAGCGATAAACAGGATCGCCAGACGCATGGTGTCGGCGCCGTAGGGCTCGATGACCGAGCTCGGGGGCACGACGTTGCCCTTGGACTTGGACATGGTGTCGCCGTTCTCGTCCTTGACCATGCCCTGGCACAGCAGGTTGGTGAAGGGCTCGTCAACGCTCAGCAGACCGAGGTCGCGCAGTGCCTTGGTAAAGAAGCGGCTGTAGAGCAGGTGCAAAATGGCGTGCTCGATGCCACCGATGTAGTTATCGACGGGCATCCAACGATCGGCGGCCTCGCGGGAGAAGGGCAGCTCGGTGTTGTGCGGATCGGTATAGCGCAGGTAATACCAGCTGGAGCAGGTGAAGGTGTCCATGGTATCGGTCTCACGCTTGGCCGGGCGACCGCAGACCGGGCAGGTGGTCTCGTAGAACTCCTTGCACTCGGCGAGGGTCTCGCCGGCACCCAGGTCAAGATTCTCGGGCAGCGTCACCGGAAGCTGGTCTTCGGGCACGGGCACGATGCCGCAATGCTCGCAGTGGATGGCCGGGATGGGGTTGCCCCAGTAACGCTGGCGGCTGATGAGCCAGTCGCGCAGACGGAACTCGACCTTGCGACGGCCGCAGCCCATGGCCTCGAGGTCGGCCACGATCGCAGCCTCGCCCTCGGAGTGCTTACCGCCGTGCATGCCGGTGTACTTACCGGACTGGACGAGCGTGCCCTCGGCAGCGTGGGCGCAATCCCAGTCGACGGTCTCGGCATGGAAGGTATCGATGGTCTCGCCGCTGGCCTCGACGGCAGCGCGGTCGTCATCATCCAGGATGATCGGCACGATCGGCAGGTCATACTTGCGGGCGAACTCAAAGTCGCGCTGGTCGCCGCAGGGAACGGCCATGACGGCGCCGGTGCCGTAGTCGGCAACGACATAATCGGCAACCCACACGGGGACCTTCTCGCCGTTGACGGGGTTTATCACATAGCGGCCCGTAAAGGCACCGTGCTTCTCGAGGGTGCCCTGGGCACGCTCGACGGCAGAGATATGCTTGGAGTCCTCGACGATCTTGGTGACGGCCTCCTCGTACTCCGTACCCTCGACGAGCTCGTGCAGGCCGGCGTACTCGGGAGCCAGGACAAAGAAGGAAACGCCAAAAAGCGTATCGGCACGCGTGGTGAAGACGGTGATCTTGCCCTCGTCGCCCTCGATGGGCTCGCCATCCTGGTCGCAAAGGGTAAAGTCGACCTCGGCGCCCTCGGAGCGACCGATCCAGTTAGCCTGCATCTGCTTGACGCGCTCGGGCCAGCCGGGGAGCTTCTCCAGATCGTCGAGCAGCTCCTGAGAGTACTCGGTGATCTTGTAGTACCACTGCTCAAGGTCGCGCTTCTCGGGCTCGGTGCCGCAGCGCCAGCACTTACCCTCGGTGACCTGCTCGTTGGCCAGAACGGTCTTGCAAGTGGGGCACCAGTTGACCGGGTTCTTCTTACGATAGACCAGGCCCTTTTCCCACATCTTCTCAAAGATCCACTGGCCCCAGCGGTAGTAGTCGGGGCTGCAGGTCTTGACCATGCGATCCAGATCGTAGGAGAAGCCCATGCGCTTCATCGTGGCGAGCGCCTGGTCCATGTTCTTATACGTCCAGGCGGCAGCCTGCGTGTTGTGCTTGATGGCGGCGTTCTCGGCGGGCAGGCCAAAAGCGTCAAAGCCGATGGGATGCAGCACGTCAAAGCCGCGCATGCGGGCCTGACGGGCCATGGCATCGCCGATGGTATAGTTGCGCGCGTGGCCCATGTGCAGGTCGCCCGACGGATACGGGAACATCTCGAGCACGTACTTCTTGGGCTTGCTGTCGTCGGTGTCGACGGCAAAGAGGTTGGAGTCCTCCCAGGCCTTCATCCACCGGGACTCAATGGCCTGCGCGTCGTAGGCAGGAATCTCGTCCTTATGATCTGTGCAATCGCACATATCAGCTCCTTTAATCTTAGCTGGGGTCGGGCGGCTTGGCTTTATTCGCTACTGCGGACAGTCCTGCGCAAGACGAAGAGCACATTAAGTGCTCTTCTTTGCGTGCGGAACTTGTAGCGAACAAAGCCAAGCCGCCCGACCCTAAGGTTAACTTGACTGATGATAGCAAATACGACAAGCGAGATGCCTGCGACTTGCGGGCATCTCGCTTTATCTAAAAAGAGTATGTACAGGGAAAGCACGCTTCATTGGTTATGAGCCATCAAAGCCTCATGAAATGAACGATATACCCATCTGAGTTCGATCAAACAAAACCTAGTTCTCAAGCTCAGCCTGTTCGGCCTTGTTAGGGTCAAAGAAGAACCAAGTGAGCAGACCGGAAACCGCAATGCCAACACCATGGATGATAAAGTAGTTGATGATGGCCTGCTGGCTGTACAGGTAGGTAACGATTCCCGGAATAGCAGCAACGCCCATACCGGTGCTGGCAGCATGAAGCATTGCGCCACACCAACCAGCGCAGGCACCGCCGCAAAGAGCGAACAGGAACGGCTTGCCAAACTTGAGGTTCACGCCAAAGATTGCCGGCTCGGTAATGCCCAGGAATGCGGGCAGCGATGCAGCCATATAGAAGCCACGCTTTTTAGGGTTCTTTACCTTAAGACCGGTAACCAAGGCGGCGGTAGCCTGGGCCATAATGCCACCGGAAATCATGGCATTGAAGGGGTTGAAACCGGTGGTAGCAAGATAGTCAGTTTCGAGCGCAAGGAAGATGTGATGCATACCGGTAACCACAATCGCCTGCTGCGTTCCGCCAAGAATTAGTCCGCCCAGACCGAACGGCAACGCGATAACGAACTTCGCGGCAGCCAAAACAGCGTGTTCCACGGTCTGACAAACGGGGCCAATAACAAGCATGCCAAGCAAGCCGGCAACGAGGATCGTAGTAAACGGAGTGATGATAAGATCCAGAACATCCGGAACAACGTTCTTAAGAGTCTTCTCGGTCTTTGCAGCGATATACGCAACGACAAGAGCGGGAAGCACCGAGCCCTGATAACCTACAACATTCCACTCAAGACCAAACGGATGGAAAGTGATTGCCTCAACCGTGCCCTTAACCACATCATTCGGGTTAGGAAGAAGCGGGTTCACCAGCATGAGACCAAGGACGATGCCGATGACGGGGCTACCACCAAACTGTTTCATGCCCGACCATGCAATTAGCACGGGCAGAAACGTAAAAGCAGTTTTCATCAGAATGGTCGCGATCGTCAAAACGTTGGGGTCCATCTGAACGCCAAACGAGTTGATGCAGTTAATGAAGCCGCTAAAAAGGCCTGTTGCCACCAGGACGGGAATAACGGGAATAAAGATATCGCCCAAAATACGAGAGAGCTTCTTGGGAAGCGACATGCCGGCATACAGGTCGGCCTTAATATCGGTGTTAACACCGCCCTGATTCTCGCCCGCGACAATGTTGTAAACACGGTTAACAAGACCGGTGCCCAAAATCACCTGATACTGTTCACCGGCGAAGAATTGTCCCTTGACGCCCTCGATATCTTCGATTGTTTTCTCATCGACCTTGGTCTTATCATGTAGCGTCAAACGCAGCCTGGTCGAACAATGACCCACGGCCCTGATATTGTCTACGCCTCCAACTGCAGCAACAATGCCGTCGGCAATGGCCTTATCGTCAGTTTTCATGATCTATCCCCTTTCAAGGAACTCAAAAACAAATAACTCCGGGTCGCATTACGGTCGAACAGCGGAACCATCCGGAAGCCTGCAAAGAAGCCAACTCAAATCCTTATCGACGGGAGGGAACTCTGCTGCGAGATTCTCATCGATATCCACACCGATACCGGGCTGATCGTTCAGATACACATAGCCGTTTTCAACGACTGGCATGCCCGGGAACACACGATACGTGTTCTCCTTAATGCTGCAGCTCCACTCTTGGATACCGAAGTTCGGTGAGGAAATGGAAAGGTGCGTGTTGACCGCATGCCCAATACCGGACATATCGCCAGGACCATGCCAAGCTGTGCGAACACCATTAACGTCAGCAAAAGCAATGATCTTGCGAACGGGCGTGATTCCACCTGCCTGGCTGATGTGGAGGCGAAGATAGTCAACGCTTCGATTCTGAACAAGCTGCATCCACTCATGCGGGTTATTGATGAGCTCGCCCATGGCAAGCGGGCAAGTCGTATGAGCGCGCACCTGATCGAACCATGCAATTTGCTCGGGAGCGAGCACATCCTCAAGGAACAGCAGGTCGAATTGGTCCATTTGCTGGGCGAAGCGGATTGCCTCGGAAGGCGTCAAACGCTCATGGACATCATGGCACAGCTCAATGTCGTCACCAAACTCGCGACGTAAGGCAGCAAAGCCCTCAATAGCCGTGCGCATATACACTTTGGGATCATAGTATGCACCGGGTAGCGCATCTTTAGGCTTATTCTCAACAGGAACGTTTCCGCCATAGCCACCGATTTGAACGCGGATTCGATTCCAGCCCGCATCGACGCGCTGCTGGACCATATCGATTGCGCCCTCTATCGTCTGTGCATCGGCATGAATATACGCCGGAACAGCATCGCGGCATTTACCACCAAAAAGGTCATAGAGCGGCATGCCGGCCATCTTGCCCTTAATGTCCCAAAGTGCCATGTCAATGCCGGAAAGTGCATTGTTCCAGATCGGCCCGTTTCGCCAATATCCAGAAACATGTGCAGTCTGCCAGATATCCTGAATTCGCGCAGGATCTTTACCTAGCAAAAAGGGCTTCAGATAGCGGTCAACCGCATAGGCAACCGCCTCATAACGCTGCGTAAACGTAGCGCAGCCAACACCGTAGATGGACGGGTCATTCGTCTCCACCTTCACCACAACAAGGTTAATACCCTCGGGAGCAGTGCAGATGGGACGGACGTCCGTGATCTTCAAGGAATCCATTTCGTCCCTTCCCGATTCACCGAGACTCGCATTCGTTCGCGGTCTCGTTTAACGAGGCCAAGTGTAGGAGGCGAATATCCAAGAAAGACCTGAGAAAGACGATATAGGTACATCGTCCGTGGTTGGGACGAATTCCCACCAGCTGGGAAATTTCCACAGCTCGTTTACCTGCGGAAACCTATCGATGCGCTCGTTTGTATTCGGAATACTTCAAGAACAAGATGCTGACGAGAAGAAAATAGGCGTCGAGCACTTCGTAACTATGTCCGCTACCAATCGGTAGGCTCTCGGTACCAACCAAGATGCTCTCATCAGCAAGATGAGCAATATCGTTATCCAGATAACTCGTCACCGCAATAAAAGGAACGTTTCTGGCTTTGAGATTTCGCGCAAGCGTAGTTGCATTATCGGATTGTCCTTTTAGAGAAAAGACGAAGAGAAGATCGTCTTGAGTCAAAGCGCCCGTAAGAGCTGCGGTCTCATCAACGCCTTCCACGACGTAGAAATATTCGTCACCAGCCAAAAACACGCGACGCATCTCTTGAGCAACCGCACGTTGGAGAGTTCCCGTGCCGTAAAGAAACACCTTTGAGCTCTGCTCGATAAGCCTGAATACAGGCGTGAAATCACGCGAAAGAAAGTCTTTGAGCGATTTTAAGACAATGGCGGTGTAACGATCGAGAACCGCAGCGTCAACTATATCGCGAGCATCAGCTTCTACTTCAGCCTTGAGGGCGTATTTGAACTCAGAGAATCCACGAAACCCTAGGCGCTGAGCAAAACGTAGAACGGCAGATTTTGATGCGTTGCACTTGGCTGCTAGATCAACAAGCGTCGAATTAGCAGCCTCATAGCGATGTATTGAGATATAGCGCCAAATGTCACGATCTATGTCGCCCAAATCGACGTAATGGTCACGAACCAGCTCGTCAATTTTCATCTCTTATCTCCCCTATAAAAGGCATTGCAACGCAAACAATAAAACGATAGCCGATTTTTTCGAACTAGAAAAGAAGAAGTGCCGTCCGCAAATGAAGCGGGCGGCACCAATCGGCGAAAGATCGATTATGAGTGCAGGCTTATCGATAAGATACGGACTGCTGGGAATCCTTGACGACTACGTCGTGGGCGCCGCCTTCGACGATCGAGGTCGAGCTGACCAGCGTTAGGCGTGCCTTTTCCTGGAGCTCGGGGATCGAGAGGGCGCCGCAGTTGCACATCGTTGACTTGACCTTGTAGAGCGTGCCGCCCACGCCGTCCTTGAGGGAACCGGCGTAGGGGACGTAGGAGTCGACGCCCTCGACGAAGCTAAGCTTCGCGGCGCCGCCCAGGTCGTAGCGCTGCCAGTTGCGAGCACGCGCAGAACCCTCGCCCCAGTACTCCTTCATGTACTGACCGTTCACGTTGACGCGCTCGGTCGGGCTCTCGTCAAATCGGGCGAAGTAACGACCCAGCATCATAAAGTCTGCACCCATGGCCAGGGCGAGCGTCATGTGGTAGTCGTAGACGATACCGCCGTCGGAGCACACGGGCACGTAGACGCCGGTCTCCTCGTAGTACTCGTCGCGAGCGCGGCAGACATCGATCAGCGCGGTGGCCTGGCCACGGCCGATGCCCTTGGTCTCGCGGGTGATGCAGATGGAACCGCCGCCGATACCGACCTTGATGAAGTCGGCACCGCAGTCGGCAAGGAAGCGGAAGCCCTCGGCGTCGACGACGTTGCCGGCACCGACCTTGACGTCCTCGCCGTAGTTGGCGCGGATCCACTCGATGGTGCGCTTCTGCCACTCGCTGAAGCCCTCGGAAGAGTCGATGCACAGGACATCGGCACCGGCCTCGATGAGCAGCGGCACGCGCTCGGCATAGTCGCGGGTGTTGATACCGGCACCAACCATGTAGCGCTTGTCGTTATCGAGCAGCTCGTTGGGGTTGGTCTTGTGGCTGTCGTAGTCCTTGCGGAAGACAATGCCCATGAGGTGATCGTTGTCGTCAACGATGGGCAGGGCGTTGAGCTTGTTGTCCCAGATGACGTCGTTGGCAACCTTGAGGCTGATGTTCTTGTCACCCACGATGAGCTGCTCACGCGGGGTCATGAACTCGGAGACCTTCGTCTGGTGGTCATCGCGACTGGGGCGATAGTCACGGCTGGTGACGATGCCCAGGAGCTTACCCTTGGGAGTGCCGTCGTCGGTGACCGGCATGGTGGAGTGACCGGTCTTCTCCTTGAGCTCGATGACCTGCTCCATGGTCATGTCGGGGGTCAGCGTGGAATCGGACTGAACGAAGCCGGCCTTGTGATCCTTGACGGCCTTGACCATAGCGGCCTCGGACTCGGCACTCTGAGAACCGTAAATGAAGGACAGGCCACCCTCGGTAGCGAGCGCGACACCCATATCGACGCCCGAGACGGACTGCATGATGGCGGAAACCATGGGGATGTTCAGGGTGATTGCCGGCTTCTCACCGCGCTTAAAGCGGGTTAGCGGCGTCTTAAGAGAGACGTTGTTGGGGATGCACTGCGAGGACGAGTAACCAGGGACCAGCAGATACTCCGAAAACGTGTGGGACTCACCGGGAAAGAACGTAGCCATGTTTCTCCTTTTTCCATGCGACCGGTCGGCTGCAGGCCTCGTAGGACCCAGCCCAACCTTGGGCGCCCAATACTGGGGAAGTATCTTAACGCACTTTGACTGCTACAATGCATGATTTAAGAAGAGCACACGAGGGTTTGACGCAGGCTTTGCGTTTGCCCAGCAAACACTTTAGCGGGAAGACGTGGAGCACATGGAGTACAAGACGACGGCAAAGTTGGTCATTCAAGCGTGCGACAAAGATCTGCCGGGCGTGTTCGGCCACGGCTGCGTCTTACTGCTGCAGGGCATCGCCCGCGAGCACTCGCTCAACCGCGCCGCCAAGAGCATGGGCATGGCGTACTCCAAGGCCTGGCGCATTGTGAACGAGGCCGAAGGACAGCTGGGCTGCAAGCTCATCGAGCGCGACGGAGCCCGCGGATCCACCCTCACCCCCGCCGGCGAGCGAGCCATAGCGGCCTACGAGGAGCTGCAGACCGACATCAACCAAGTAATTGCCGCAAAGGCCAACGACCTCATCGCCAGCATAAAAGAATAGCCAATTTAGGACGGGGCCTTATAGCCACACAACCCCTTCTCATAAGTTGCGGTGAAATAGGGACTGTTTATGCGGTTAAAGCCGTAAATCAATCCATATTTCACCGCAACTTATGGAGTCGAGGATGATTTAGCTAGTTGCGGAGGGCATTATCTAGGGTGGCGGCCACGATCAAGGGGTCATCGGTGCCGGCGAAGAGGCGGATGGTGCTCCCCTGCTTGCCGCGTGGGGCCGAGAGGCGCGTTATTGGGCCGCCTGCGGGTGAAGTGCGGAATTCATCCGGCAAAGCGTCGAACAGCTCGCCTGCGCTACGCTCGATAAGGTCAAACTCAACTGCCGGGCCAAAGCCATGCTCGAGGATTCCCGTTGCAACCACATGGTCGGGATGCGAGCTCAGCCCGGGATAGCGCACGCTGCGCACCATCTCGTTGGCGGCCAGATACTCGGCCAGCGCACGGGCGCGATCGAAATGCGCCTGCATGCGGACATCGAGCGAGTCCAGCCCGCGCTCCAGCACACCGGCCTCGTCAGCAGGCATATCAAGCTTGGCCAAGCCACAGCCCTCAAGCAGGGCATACGCGCACTCGGCAGCGGCATCCACACGATGGCGCTTGAGCTGCGAGCGCGCGACCGAAGCGGCAACGAGATTGCGCGGAGCCATACCGGCGCACACGCGATCGAGCGCCTCGAGCGACAGCGCAGAACCCAGCCGCAGCGGATCGCAGCCAAAAGCCGACGCCACGGTGTTGTCCACAACCAGCAGCGCATGGGCCTCACGAGCAGCGCGGCCCAGAGCGCGCAGATCGGGCACACGCAGACCAAACCCGCCGATGGAGTTGACGAACCACCACAAGTGCGGACCCTCGACATCAAACGAAGCATCAAAGCCCTCGGACGCAGCGGCAAACGCCTCGGCGGACGGCGAGCCCACCAGCGCGACATCGCAACCATCAAAGCCGTGCGCAAACGCATCGGCAAAGTCATCGGCAAACGCAACCAGACGATCGCCGGGACGTACAACCCCCAACAGAGACAGCGCCGCCGGCACATGCAGGGCCGCAACAAGACGCGCCTCACGCGCGCCAGTCCTTGCAGCCCAGGCCTCTTCTAGCTGCTGTACGCCCATACGGCAACCTCCCTTCATTAACAAAAACCCACGATGCGGATGTTTCCCGCATCGTGGGTAACGGCTGCAGTATAGCGCCGATATGCGACGAATCGCCTAGATGATGAGCGTATGATAGGTCACGCTCGCACCCGGGGCGTCAACGGTCACGCCATAGGCCTCGGGATAGATGCGCGTCGAGAACACGAGTGCGCCATCGTTCACAAACACCTCGACCGACGAGACATCGCCGACAATGCGCACGTTACGAACCTCGTCGACGGGCTCCCAACGCACGGTGCGACCGCAGCCGGCAGAAGCGCGACCCTCATCGGTAAATCGCATCTCAAAGCGCGCGGGCAGCTCGCCCCCAGCGGGCACAAACGCCAGCTTCAGCTCGCCATCAACGATTGCGGTAAATGCGCCGTCGACACCGCCGACAACAACGTCAAAGCAGGTGTCGCCGGCAACCTCCAACGAACCCTCCCCCATACGCACCGAGGCATAATGGTGCTCGATCTCGCGCACCGGCTGCTGCAGCACCACGCCGCCGGCACCGGCTGTAAGCTCACGCGGCGCTGTCATGCAGTGCTGCCAGCCGCACGCCACGGTGGGCGCATTGTCATAGGTCGGCTCATCGGGCATGCCCATCCAGCCAATCAGAATGTGGCGACCATCCTCGGCCGTGAACTCCTGCGGAGCATAGAAGTCAAAGCCGGCGTCCCACAGGCGGAACTCGCCCAGCTCATAAGCGTCCTTGCCACCCGTAATGTTACCCGTAACGGGCATGTAGCCCGCTGCATACACATTGCCGCGGTCCCAACGACCGCCCTCGAGCCCCTGGGGAGAGAAAGACAGAAACCTTGCCGGCACGCCGCCATCCGCCTCAAGCTCCAGATACCCCGGGCACTCCCACATAAAGCCAAAGCGCTCGGGGGTAGACACGCGGCTCTCGAGCTCCCAACTCAGCATATCGGCCGAGCCATACACCAGGATCTCGCCCACATCGCGCCCGGCACCCTCGCCGTGCATCGCGCAAAATCGACTATCGACATGCGGCCCATCCACGCGACGACGCGCGCCCAGCACCATGTGGTAACGCCCATTATCATCGCGCCACACCTTGGGATCGCGCACATGGCAGGTCAAATCCTCGGGATAATCCTCGGACGCCAGCACCACACGCTTTTGGCTGAACTCCCGACCGGCAAGGCCATCAACGCTCTCGACATAAACAGTATCGGCGCGGCGGCCGGTATTGACGTAGTCGTACGTGCCGTCTGCATCGGAGAGTTTAACGTTGCCTGTGTACAGTACGCGAATGCGGCCGTCCTCGGCAAGCGCGGAGCCCGAATACACGCCATGGCAATCGAACGGCTCGTCGGGCAGCAGCGGGGAGCCAACGTAGTCCCACGTCATAAGATCGCGGCTTGTGGCATGGCCCCACATCTTGACGCCACCCTCGACATCAAACGGCGCATACTGAAAATAGGCATGGAACACGCCGCCCGCTTGGCAAAGACCATTGGGGTCGTTGAGCCAGCCCGCCGGCGGCATAATATGGAAGCGCTGGCCATATGCGCCATGACCGCACTCAGAGGCGGCGGTGTCAACAGCGGCAACCAGCTTTGCAAGGTCGCGGCCAAGTGCATTAGACATATCAAAGTCCTAACGGATCGAAAGTAACAAGGCGCCAGAGATCGACACCAGATACGGGAAACGCCCGCGAGCATACAACCCGCGGGCGCCCCTCAATCAAAAGCTCTTAGGCCTGCTCGGAAGCCTTGGGCTCGTCCTTGTACAGGACAAACGAGACGCCAAAGGAAACCAGCGCGGCGACCGCAAACATGATCGCGTACTGCACGGGCTGGGCCAGGCACAGCAGGATACCGAAGATGCCGGTAACGCCGGTGCCGGAAGCAGCAAGCGAGGTGAGTGCGCAGACCAGGGCACCGCAACCGCCGCCGATGCAGCCGGCGATGAAGGGCTTAAAGAAGCGCAGGTTCACACCAAAGATGGCAGGCTCGGTAATACCCATGAAGGCGGACAGGGCCGAAGGAAGCGCCAGGCCCTTGATCTTGGCATCGCGGGTCTTAAAGGCAACGGCGAGCGCGGCGCCACCCTGGGCGATGTTGGCGGCACTGGCGATGGGCAGCCAATAGGTCACACCGTACTGGGCAAGCTGACCCAGGTCGATGGCGGTGTACATCTGGTGGATACCGGTAACGACCGTGGGGGCATAGAACAGGCCGACGATAAAGGAACCGATGCCGAAGGGCAGGGTCAGCAGGGCCTGGATCAGACCGAGGATGGCGTTCTCGGCCCAGACAAAGATGGGGCCGACGGCAACGAGCGTCACGAGCACGGTCACGAACACCGAGACGAGCGGAGTCACAAAGAGGTCGAACATCTCGGGAACGATCTTGTGCAGGCGCTTCTCGAGGAAGGCCAGAATGGCGCAGGCGATAACGATGGGGATCACATGGCCCTGATAGCCGACCCACTCAAAGCTGTACACACCGGGAATAACAGTAACCATGGTCTGAACGCCCTCGGAAGCAACCGTGTAGGCGCTCTGCAGCGAGGAGTTGATGAATGCACCACCGACGACAGCGCCCAGATACGGGTTGGCGCCAAAGGCCTTAGCGGCGGAGTAACCGATCAGGATCTGCAGAATGCCAAAGGACGTGCCCGAGACCAAGTCGGCGATCTTATAAATAAAGTTATTGGTGTCGAGCGCGATAAAGCCGTTGGAGGCCATGAAGTTGAGGGCGCTCATAATGCCCAGCAGCAGGCCCGAAGCCACGATGGCGGGGATGATGGGAACAAAGACGTCGCCGAGCACCTTAATGGCACGCATAAAGATGTTCTGCTGCTGAGCCGCGGCCTCCTTTACCTCGGCCTTGGTGGCAGCCTCGACGCCGCTGAGCGCGATGAACTCTTCGTAGACCTTGTTGACGGTGCCAGTGCCAAAAATAATCTGGAGCTGGCCCTGGGCCTCAAAGACGCCCTTGGCGCCATCGACATTCTCGATGGCCTCCTTGTTAACCTTGGAATTATCGGCAATCACCAGGCGTAGACGCGTGGCGCAGTGTGCGGCCGAAACAACGTTGTCGGCGCCACCGACGTTGTCGAGCACCTCTTGGGCTGATTTGCGGTAGTCCATAACTTCCCTTTCCTCCAACGGGCGCATGTGCACCCGGCCATCTTTGACACATACACTGTAATCGTTTTCAGTTTGATATGACTGTAATCGTTTTCATAGTAGGGTGAACGGTAGGAAAAAGCCGGCGAAAGGTAGTTTTGAAGCAAAAACAGGGGTCTCAGAGGCAGGCAGACGTGCCCAAAGCCTAGACGTTCATAAGCTGATGGCCGAGCTTGAGCGACTTTAGACCGCTCTCCCCCTCCTCGCCATCGAGCGCGTTGAGCAACATATTGGTCGCCTCGACGCCGCTGGTCAGGTAGCCGTAATGCACGGTGGGAATGCCGCCCGTCAGCGCGCGCAAAAATGCGTTGTCGCCGAAGCCGCTCACGCGACGCACGCCCTCGCCCATGCCACGCACCTCGTCAAGAGCGCGCAGGGCGCCGGCAGCCATAGTGTCGGTCGCGCACGCGATAAACGAAACATCGGGGGCATCGGCAAGCAGCTCGCGCGCAGCGCGATAGCCCGAGTCGAGCGTAAACGAGCCCAGGCGAATCAAGGCGGCATCGAGCGGGTTACCCGCGGCGCGCAAGCCGGCCTCAAAACCGCGACGGCGGTCATAACCGGCCGCGCGGTCCTCTTCGGTAACTCCGATGTAGGCGATCTTGCCATCCACCCGACCCGCAAGCGCACGGCCGAGCTCAAAGGCAGCCTCGTAATCGTCGTGATAGACGCACGCCGCGCCCTCGACATGTTGGCCGATCAACACAATGGGCACACGGCACGACTCAATCGCGCGACGGTACTCGTCGGTGATCATAGTTGCCACCAGCACAATGCCATCGACCGGGTGGTTTTGGAATAAATCGAGGTACTCGAGCTCGCGATCGGGGGCGTTATCGGTATTGGCAAGCAGCATCTGGTAGCCACGGCGACCGAGCACCTGGCCAATACCGGCGGTAATGCGGCTCACGGATTCCGAGTTAATCTTGGGCACGATAACGCCGATGAGCTTGGTGGAGCCGGTGCGCAGCGCACGGGCCTGGCTGGACCGCACGTATCCGGTCAGCTCGATCGCCTTCTTAATGCGCTCGGCCTTGTCCGCCGAGATATATCCACCGTTGAGGTAGCGAGAGACGGCGGCGCTCGAAACGCCGGCCAGCTCGGCCACATCTTTCATCTTTACCACGAGCACCCCTGTCATTGAAATCGCTTTCACCATGATACCCGTGAAGACGGCATCCGAACAAAATCGGCCCACCCAGGTCGAGCAAACGTCAGCGAGCGGGCAGCTGCCGTGGCGAGGTGCCGCGAAAGAAGAGCGAAGCGTACTTTATGTACGCGAGCGACGGCTTGAGCGGCAGATCGCCCGGCAGATGCCCGCGCAGCGTCGAGCAGTCCGGCGTTTGTTAAAACGCCGGAACATAGTTAGCCGTGGTACTCGCCGTTGTACTGGATGAGCGTTAGGTCCTCCACTCCGTCGAGCGCGCGAATGGCGTCGGCATAGGGCATATCAACGCCATCCGAGAACACCTCGACGGCCATCTCGACCTTATCACCGCGCATCGTCTTGGACTTGACGGTGAATTTGGTGCGCCCAAATGCACGCACGATATCGTCGCCGGTGGTCTGGCCCGTGTAGTGAATGACCATCATGTACACACGCGACTTGTCCTGGTGGCTCGCAAAGCTGGCGATCATCACCACGATCACCACCGCAGTGAGCCCCACGAGCGCATACATGCCGGCGCCGGCCGTAATGCCCGTGGTAATGGCCCAAAACAGATACAGCAGGTCGAGCGGGTCCTTGACCGCCGTACGATAGCGGACGATTGACAGAGCACCGACCATACCGAGCGAGATGACCACGTTGGTCGAGATCGCGAGCGTGACCATGCAGGTGAGCACGCACATGCCTACAAGCGTCACGGCAAAGCTACGCGAATACACCACGCCGGTAAAAAAGCGCTTGTACACGTAATAGATCAGGATGCCCATGGCGAGCGCCACGAGAAGCGACAGGCCGATCTTGGCAGGGTCGACCTGGCCAAACGCCTCCAAGACGGAGTTCTTAAAAAAGTCTCTGGTGCTCATGGTCTAAATATCCCCTCGGTTCTCAAAATCCGAATCCCAGTAATTAAATCCGCGCAGGTAGGCAGTCTTTTCGTAACACAGGCAGTACTTGGAGACCGCCGTAAGCTCGGCCGCGCCCGGCGGCACCATATCGCGCACCAGCTGCGGGCAGAACTCCGTAAACTTGACCTCCATCACCAGCTTGCCGGGCTCCAGGACCGGCAGCGCGGGCAGCGTCACGTCAAAGATATCGAAGCTTCCCACCGCGGCACGCACGTTCATGTCAAACGTAATACGCACGGTGCCCTCATCCATCACCCACGGCTCGCGCTCGTAGTCCACGATGGTCCGTGGGCGCATCATGTTGCAGATGCACTCGATGTAGAACTCGCGACAGAGCGGATAGGGACTCCTTAGCAAAAAGCCGTAGTCGCCAGCCAAAATCTGCTCAAACTCGCCGCGCGTGAGCGGCGCGTCCTCCTTGTAGATCCAGCTGCCGTACTTCTTTTTGCGCTCGAGCTTAATCACCTTGTCGCTGCCGTTATAGATGCGAACGCGATACTTTTTGCGCATGAGAATGCCGGCGTCTTTTTCCTCGTAGGCCGAGTTGCAGTAGTCGTCAAAGTACAGGCTGCGAATGGTGTAACCGCCCGCCCGCGCATGCTTGTCCAGCTTAAACACCGGCGCCATGCGACAGGCAAGCGCGGCGTGCTCGCCCTCGTTAATGAGATATTTGAGCTCGTGGCGGTAACGCTCCTGCGTGGCACGCACAGGCGGGGCCGCCAAGCGCTCAAGCAGCGCGCTAGCCCTCCTCATACGTATCCTCCACGACCTTACCGCCGTCTTGCACGTAAAAACACTTCATGCCGTACTGTTTGCCATCGTCGGTAACGTAATAGTCAAACGCATCTTGCGTATAGCCGTCGGAGTTAGTGGCACGCACGCGCACAAAGTACTGGCCGGTATCGGGCGCATCACAGGTCACCTCGGGAAGCAGCACGTCCTCGGCCTTAAAGACCACATCGCTTATGGCATAGTCGCGCGCAAGTTCTACGGTGTAGCGAATGTCGCGCGCCTCAAAGTCGTAGGACGCATCCCAGTTAATACGCAGCTTACCGTTATCGATCTGCGGCACGCCGATGTAGAACGGCATGGGCTTTTTAAAACTCTCGCGAAAGCTCTTGTAGTTCTCCTCGATCTCGGAGGGAATCGCCGCGGCGATCTGCTCGTATTGGTCCTTGGTGACAGGCAGATGGTCGATATCGGGCGAAGCAAAGACCAGCGATTCAGTAACCTCGCGGTAGTGCTTGATCATCTTGCTCAGGCGTGCCTCGGTCATATACGAACGCAGGTCCTTGACGGCGCGGTCGAGCTCGCTGCGGAACGATTTGCTGCGCAGCGCACGATTGAACAGTACGTTGCCCCAGTAGTTGCTTGCGCCGCGCTCCCAGCTCGCGTAGTCCGAAAACCCGGTAAGAGAAAGTTCCAGCTTACGCAGCATGCCGTCGTTATCCCAATCTAAAAAGTACCAGGTATTTGAGTTGAGCGGGCTGTACAGATAGCAGTTACGGTTCTGCGTATCGCAGTTGCCCGTCAGGATCTGAAACGCCAGCCAATAGACCAGATTTTCGGTATCAAAGTAGGTGCCGAGCACGTCGTCGATCTTTTGCGATTCATCGTTGAGCGCATCGAGCATCTCGATGAGCTTGGTGTGGTCCGAATCGCCCTTAATCTCGAGCATGCCCTCAAATTTAGCCTGGTTGTAGTCGGGATCGTCGGCGAGCTTAATGGTATCCTCGTAGCGATGGAAATCGAAGCTGTTCACCTTATACAGGTGTCCGCTCTCATCCAGGCCATGTGCCTTAAGCGCCGTCTTGTTGAGCTGCTCCACCTGCGTAAACAGGCCGTAGTCCTCAAAGGTGTCGTTGGACTTTTCGGTCTGGTCGCACACCCACAGACGCACAAACTGCGTGCGCAGGCCCATCATCTGGGGAATCCCACGGATAAGGTCGTAGGCCATCTTGTTGCGAAAACGCATACCCTCGCCCATGTGTTTGTTGAGCGCAATCGCGCACTGTTGGCGCCAGGTACCCTTGCCCTTTTTGAGCTCCACCTTGTAATTCTTTTGCGAGTTATTGCTCGATGTCTGACCGCGCACCTGCACGGTGGCATTGGGCGCTTCCTCGCCATAGCCAACCTCGCCGGCCACCGGGCCGTCTTCGTCGCCCGGCTGCAGCAGGCCCATAACCTGATAGCGTGTCACGCCCATGTCGGCATAGTCATACACCGAGTACGTGTTGATCTCGGCCCAGCTGTGGTCGGTGTTCTCGGAGCTGTTGCCACGTGAGACCGTCAAGTACATGGTCACAATACCCGAGTCATCGTAGACCTCGTAGAGCTCGTCCTTGTCGCGCAGGTGCTTGGCCTCATTCGAGGCCTCAGCCTTTTTAATCTTGTCCTGCTTTTTGACCTTTTTGGTCGAGGAGTCTTCCTGCACCGAGCAGCCCGAAAGCAACAGCGCACCGGCAGCCGCCTCAAACAGGCGACGGCGGGACATCATTCTATCGGTCATCAGAACCTCCCCAATGCTTGCGATACACGTGAACTACAGCGCGCTCAAACGCACCATGCGGCACGCCCTTATGTCGGCCTTCCTCATAGCGCTGTTCGGCATGGTCGAGCAAGCGGCCCAGCTGTGTAAAGCGACCCGTTTTGTCGGTCGCCACAATGGGCTGCTGGCTCAGGATACGATACGGCAAGTTGGCGGTATAGGTATCGAGCCGCAGCAGCGCCACGATAAAAAACACCGCCGCACCCAACAAAAAGCCAAAGCCGTAAAACTGCTGCGGCAAAAGCAACGACACGGCAGTCGCCAGCCCGGCCACACCCGCAAACAGCCCCGAGGCCAGCACGGCTCCCTTATAGTCGGTAAAGTACAGCAAGATAAGCATCACCGTATTGCCCACGGCATACAGGCCATAGCCCACGCACAGCGTGCGAAAATACCCGTGCATAAGGTTGTTAAAGCCCAACGGTAAGGCCGACAGCACCGTGGTCTCGAGCGAGATGACCGCCGCGGTCACAAACAACTGTTTGAGCGCGCAAAAGCGCAGTTCGCTGTTGAGCGTGGAGAGCATCCCCTCCTCTGCCACCACGATGTCGCCCACCACGCCGCCGTCGTTGAACAGACTGTAGTAATCGCGGTAGCGTGGATAGAAGTTGACCTCGACCGAGACCACAAAGTTGACGGTCGTGACCAGGATCGTCAAAAACGCGATCAGCGCCGGCACATCGTAGTAGGGCGCACCATAAAACAAGCCCTTGACCTGAACGCCAATGGGACCAGCCCAAATAATCACCAGGTGCGCAAAGAGTCCCAGATTGGTTAACAGGCCCGTGAGCGCCAGCGGCATAAACTGATCGAGCCACTGCAAAAAGGGCCAGGGACTGCGGTCACTCTGCGGAAAATACCGGTACAGCAGTACCACGTCCCAGACGAGCATGACGCCGTAGCCCAGGGCAATTGACGCCAACAGGCCCTCGACCGGCGGCAGTCCCAGCGCCAGCGCGGCCAGGGCGCACAGGCACGTCACGCCAATGGCGGCCGCAAAGCTGCACAGGATGCCGCGGTAATCCTTGATGGCCGTGAGGTAACTCATGCCGTTCCAGTTGACGATCATAATGTTGAACAGCCACAGGCACAGCAGCCCCTGCAGCAGCGTAGCGCCCGAGAACAGCAAAAAGACGCCGTAGAGCACCGTGCCCGCAACGAGCATGATGGCGTTGGAGCCCCAAAACGAAGGCAGGATCTCATCCTCGCGCTCGGCAAACAACATATCAGCCAAAAAGCGCGTGACCGGCATGGAGAAAAAACTCGTGAGCAAAAGCGAGGCCAGCAGTGTGTAGGTCACCATGCACACCAGCAGATCCTGGTTGGCACGGCCCACACCCCACAGACCGCACAGCACCAAGATACCCACCTGGAGCAGCACGCCCAGCAGCATCGGGCCCGTGCACACAATGCCGGCGTAGCCGTAAGCGCGCATCGTGGCAAACAGGCCCTTGCGCCTAAACAGGCGCTTGAGCTCAAAACCAATTCCGGCCACCGGCTACTCCCCCTCTCTGGGCAGGTTAAACGCACACGCCGTCTCGTCGTACAGTGCGCGATAGTTGGTGAGCATCTGCTCGTGCAAAAAGTACGTGGCAACGCGGCGCTGGCCGCGCTCCCCCATCTCGATACGGCGGGCGCGGCTTGTGCACATGCGTTCCATGGCATCGGCCAAGCCCTTGCGATACATAGGCGGCGTCACAAAACCCGCCACGTCAAAGTCGTCGCCCGGGGCGCCTTCGAGTAGCTCGCGGCAGCAGCCCACCTCGGTCGTCACGCAGGGACGGCGCGCTGCAAGCGACTCCAGCACGCTGAGCGGCTGGCCCTCGGAGATGCTCGTCAAAATGGTAAAGTCGAGCTTTTCCATGTACTCGACCACGTTGACGCGACCGGTAAAGATCAGGTCGCGCACGCCCAGGGTATCGACCAGCGCGTGGCACTCGGCGCCGTACTCTTCGTCGTCCACGCCGCCCATGATGTGCAGGCGCACCTTAGGCAGGCGCTCGTGCAGCTCAAAGAAGGCATAGATCATGGTCTTGACGTCCTTGATGGGCGCCAAGCGCACCACTGCGCCAATATCCACCCAGCCATCATCGGGCTTTAAGGGAATATCCTTAAAGCGATCGAACTGGATGCCGTTGGGGATAACCAGGCATTTGTCCGCATCACAGCCCATATCAATCTGCGTCTTGCGGGCGTTATGGAACAAACTCGTCACGCGGAAGGCGCGGCGGTAGATCTCCTCCGAAAGCAGGTAGAAAAAGCGAATCCAGCGGTCCTTAAATGACGGCACCACCCAATCGGCGCGAATGATCTCTTCCTCGCGCTCGCGGGTATAGATGCCGTGCTCGGTGAGCAGCACCGGCGCATGGTGAACGCTTGAGCCCAGACAGGCGAGCAGGCCGCCGTAGCCGGTCGAGATAGCGTGGTACACATCGGCAACCGGCACCTCGCTGCCCAGCAGGTAGAGCACCGGCAACAGCATAGAGCGCATGGTGTGGAATGCGTCGGCAAAGGGCGTGTAGGGGTACTCGGCAAGGCACACGTCGCGGAAGATGTCCATAAACGTTCGGCTCTGCAAAAACGAGAGCGGATGCACGCGACGGCGCTGAAAGATATCGAACAGCACGTCCCAGTCCGGATTGGAGAGCGACACCAGACGGCGTAGCGCCTCGCGCTCGCGGTCGTTAAAACTGGCTTCGTGCTGCTCGCCCGAAAGCCGCAGGGCATCGTCCAGGAACACCTCGTGCACCTCGACCACGTTGCCGGGCAGCTCGTAGACAAACTTGCCACGGTCGGCAGCATGCGCGCCGATCACCCACAGCACAAACTCGTGCTCGGGCATAGCCGTAATGTAGCCGTGCATCCAGGTAGACACGCCGCCGTGCACATAGGGGTAGCAACCCTCGAGTACCAAGCAGATTCTCATTTGTCGCTACCCTCCTTGCGCGCAATGGTCACCGTCTTGTCCGTGGCTTTGACCAGGCACAGGTCGCCCGTCAGATGCGTAATATCGCCACCCGAGACTGCACCCGCCTCGCCGTTGTTGGCACGGAACATGAGCCACGCTTCGTCGTGGAAATTGCCCAGACTAAGCGTCCAGGCATCCGCGCTGGTATCCACGCTCACCGTCACGGACGAAAAGCGCTGGATAGCACCAGAGCATTCCGAGCCGGTCTGGCGACGCAGGTCGGGCGCAGACCTGGTAAGCCAGTCCAGGTAGTCGGTCAGGCCGCCCTTGTAGACCTCCCAGCCTTGCCTGGCGCCGCGATCGGGATCGAGCAGATCGTCCGGGTGCATAAAGTGCGTGCTCACATAGTGCATGTTGAGCTCGGACACGGCTGCCAGGCGCATATAGGAATCGTCGACCATGCCGCCCGAAACAATACGTGGCTGCTCCACAATGCCATCGCTCGCCACGCCAAACTCCTGCACATACGGCAGGTCGGTGCCATCCTCAAAATACGTACTGGCAATGGTCTTAATGCGCGGAACATCGGTACCGATAAGCTTGCGCGCGCGGGCCGAAAGGATATTTGACGGCGGCACGTAAACCGAGCCATGAGCGTTGGGCAGGACCTCGTCTTGAAACGCGATAAGTTCGTTAAGCGAAGCGACAAGCGTCTCCTCGTTCTTCCACGTCTTGTAGTCGTACAGCGTGCCATAGTCGGTGTCCCAGAGCGCCAGAGGCTGATGGTTGTAGCCATGAAAGCCCAGCTCTCCGCCCATCTGCAGCAGCATGCCGCCAAAATAGCGGAACTGCGTGGTATCGGGTTGGCGCGCGGGCTCAGTCTGGTTGACCGCGTCCTCGTAGTTTTCGATCATCACGCCGGTATAGCGAATGCCGTATTTTTGCGCGAGCTTTTGCAGATCGGGCCACCAGACCTTGGTGTAAAAATCGGCAATGGAAAGGCCGTAATCACGCTTGATATAAGTACCATCACCCGAGGGCACGGGGCTAGGAAAGTCGTCCAAATAGAACACGGCGCTGTTGATGACCGGATAGGCCGTGGCATCACCCAGCAGGCTGATCGCCGCGGCGTAAAAGCCACGCATGACCTTGTCGTAGATGCCAATGTTGCATACCACGGTGCGCCCGCTACCGCAGTCATTCGACCAAATGAGCGGGACACCCGCATCGCCGGTCTTAGCCCACACACGAGCCGTCTCGCGCAGCGAAACCGAAAGCGACGAATCAAAGGGGTCCGAGAGCTCGTAGCGCTCTCCCCCGCCCAGCATAAAGTCCTCGCTCGGCACGATGCTTTCGGCTGTCGCATAGTCATATCCGGCCGATTCGATCCCAAGCTTGGAGGCAATCACTTGCAGATAGCTCGAGTTATCCGGCGGCATCGCGAGCATAAGCGAACCGCCGGCACTCATCCAACTCATAATGTCGCTCAGGTGCGTACCGAGCCCATCGAGCGACGGCATGAGCAAAATCACGCGATCGAAGGACGTCAGCGAGGGAATGGCATCCGCGCCGTCCAGGGCAAGATCCACGTCGCGGTGCGCGATCTTCATGTCAAGCAGGATCTGGTCGAACTGCTCCTTTACGTCCTCGACGCCAGCTTGATCGGAATCGGAAATGACCAGGCACGTGGGCTTTTGACCAAACATCGCCGAGGAGGCCGGCACCGCATCGTTGGCGGCAAGCATCCCCAGCTTATGCTGGCCCGCACCGTACTGCACGCCGGCACGCTCCACCAGCAGCACGGCGGCCATGACAATAAAGACCGCCCACACCACGAGGAGTCCCATCCAACGAAAGCGCCCTGCACGGTCGCGGATATGTTGCGCCACGCTCATCTGGCCTCCTCCCCGTCGCGCCAAAACGCCAACTTTTCGCGGTTGTCGGCGCTCAAATATACATGTTGCTTGTCAATCGCATCGATCACACGGTGGACCTCGTCACCATCGCGGCGCATCACGGCCAGGCGCAGGCAAAGCATCCAAACCTCCTGCTCCTCGGGCACGTCGAGCACCAGCTGGTCGATCACGGCCTGCGCCTCGTCAATCTGTCCGACATCGGCCAGCGCCGTCGCATATCGAATGCGCAGCTCAAAGGTGTCCTCGCGCTCGCAGCGACGCGCAAGCAGGCGCGCGTACTGTTGGCGCTGAATCTGAGCCACGCGCCCCTCGGCCAAGCCCGAGCCCAAGTATTCACCAAGAAAATCGCAGTATTCGTTGAGGTTTTGCGAGCTCGGGTCCGTCTTAAAGGCGCGCTCCAGCTGCTGCAGTTTAAGGTCGGACTCCTTGGAGATCTGCGCCACCGCCGTCGCGGCATAGTGCGCCACCTCAACGTCGTCGTTAAGCTTAGCCGCCTGCAGCTGCGCCAGGTACGCGTCGGGCTCCTCGGTGAGCATGGAGAGCATTAGGCGGCGCCGGCATGCCGGATCGTTGACGATGAGCGCCTCCTCGAGCGGCACTACGCCTGCATCGGCGTCACGGTCGTGCACCAGGATGCTGCGATGTAGGTCGTCGTTGAAGCGCAGCGACTCCAGCGCAGACTCTTTCAGCCCCTCGCCAAACACCGCGCTGCGGGCCGATAGCAGAACCACCAGCAACGGGCCCCACAGCGGCACCAGCACTATCACAGCCAACATGTGCCCGCGCACCGGCAGCAGGCCCAGCTTCATGAGCGTCCACAGCATCAGGCAAACCAGCGCATGAATCAGCAGCAAGACGGCAGCAACGACAAGCGAGATCAAGCGGCACCCCCCTCACCGTCACCGGTGTAAGAGATGTGCTGCAACAGCGCCACGATGTCCTCGCCATCGACGGGCTCCACCGCAATCTGCTTTGCGCTCAGGCGCTCGCGGATAATGGGCAGATCGCACGCCTTTGCCTGGCGCATAAGCAGGTAGAGCACGTCGCCGTCGACCAAGCCCGCCGCGTCGCTCTCGCGGATTGCCGACCCGATTGCGCCCACCAGCTCGCCGACAGGCTCCATGCCCGGTACCACGCGCAGGAGCAAAAAACTCCCCATCTTGCTATCTGCCAGCGCCTGCTCCGCCGCGAGCTCTTGGCCAAAGGCCACCTGCTTGAGCACGCAAGTGCCGTCAACGCAGCGTTTATCCTGCGCCACCGCCTCATAATCAAAGGCACGGCCCAGCGCGCTTTCGACCAGCCCGCACAAGATGCGAAACAGGTTTTGATAATAGAGGGTCATTTGGTTTTCGGCCGCACGACGCACAAAGATCAACACGGCGGGTGCCCCGTCGCGCTCGATCGTGTATCCAAACATGGGAAGCCCCGGCGTCAGCTCGCGGTTCACCCACAGGTTCGAACGACCCCCGTCACCCAAAAGAGGCGCAAGCTGCTCAAGCGTGAGTGAGCGTGCGGCATCTTCGGCAATCGCAGGACTTGCTGCCACCAGGCGTGCAAATGCCCCGCCCGAAACATGGTAGATCGCCACCGAATCGTTCTCGAGGATCTCGCCCAGAAGCTCGCAGCACTTGCGATAGATGTCGCGAGGGTTGAGTACGTCGAGCTCCTGCGTCACGGCAAAGATCTTGCCAAAGCTGTCGTGGCGACCCACGATCTGGCGCCTGTACGCGCGCTTGCCCTCGATCGCGTCGTGGTAGAGCTGCGTAAGGAACGTATTGCGGTTGCGCACGAGCTCGTTTTGATCGCGCTCCGCCCTAATGGCTTCGCTGTTGCGCAGCTGCACATAGCCGCACACGGCACCCACCACAAAGTACGCAATAAACGGTAGCCAGTTGGACGGCTCGTAGAACAGACCCTGGAAGGTATAGCCGTACTGAGTAAAGTAGCTGGCTGCCAAACCCACCGACGCCAGCAGCGCCGCAACCAGGCCAAAGTCCAAGCCATACAGCGTGCCGATCAGCACCACGTAGAGCAGGCGATAATCGAGCACGTTGAGCTGGACCGATTGTGAGAACAGATGCTCCAGTACCTCGAACAGAACCCAGGCAACGCCCGTCTCTAGGCATTTAATAGGCAGCGTGCGCATCTGGATGCGGTCGATGGCGGCGCGCAAGGGGTTGACCTTCTTTGCGCGGCCAGCATCCCAACGCGCTTGAATGGTCGAGAGATCGCGCAGCAAGTCATAGCGCTGAAACCAGCCATAGCGCACGCGAGCGACGTCGCTGGCGGGCAGGGCGTAGCCGGCAGAATCGCCATAGGCAACGGCAAGGCCGGGGAACAGCGCCTTGAGGGCGTCGCCCACCTCACCCGCCGTGTGATGGAAGGTATCGGCTACGTCGAGCGTCTCAAAGTTACCATCCCAGCTATCGAAGATACGGCGTACCAGCACCGCAAGCTCCTCGGCACACAGCAGGGGAAACGCCGCATCCTGCGCGCCCTGCAGAGCGACCGATCCGGTTGAGCACGCGTCGAACAACGGCACCAAAAACGGGTCCTCCAGCGCGGCAGACGCGGTATACAGGAACGGCACGCGCAGAATCTTGGTCTGAACGCCCTCGCGAGCAGCGTAGTAGCGGCACAGGTCGTTGGCTGCGTGCGCGATAATGCCCTTGCCCGTTCGCCCCGCGGCATCGGCGGCGCCCTCGGCACCCGCGGGCCCCGCTACATACAGCAGTTGGACCCGGCGACCCATGCACGCGCGAAAGACCGAACGCAGCAGCTCGATATCGCCCACGGTATCGGTATGCGGGGTAAGGTAATTGGATAGGTAGACCACGCGGTCGAACTCGTAGGCCTGATCCAGGTGTTGCAGAAGCTCTTTCCACGAGGCATGGGGCGATGACTCGTCGCGGCGCGCTTCCGCGGCAGCGACGACCTGGACATGGTCCCCGGGGAACGCCTTGGCACAAAAGTCATCGTCAACATATGCGGTGTTGCCAACAACCAGCACCTCCATGGCGCACTCCCCCCCTAAAATCCACTTTAGACATAGTCAAACATGCGTATTTTACGCTGTCAACGCGAGCTGAAACGTCTTTAAGGCTGTTTTAAGAACTTTTTTAGGGAATGTGGGGACATCGAGGGTGCTAAATGCGCACCCAATCGGGGGTACGGTGAAAAACCGAGATCTGTCAAACAGTCCCCTGTTTTGGGCATCCGCGACCTGCAGTTTTGTTGGCAAAAATCGATGTGCGCTCGGCGAGTTTCGATTTTCCCCGCACTTCTCCTACGCACCGGACTCGCAATAGCGCAGTACAATCCGCCAATCGCACTAACCGGAAAGCCAATCCAGCGACTCGCCTAGCCAACCAGATACGGCCCGATTACATCGAAAATTTCGCCCACCTTGGTTGCGGGATTTTGCAAAGAGGGCTTGAGGTTACCCAGCTCCCTATGGTGCGTATCGAGGCGCCCAGCACGCTGAAGTGCCTCGCCCCGTTTATCGTCCACTGCTTCGAACAGCCCGCCCAAGTTCTTGCGGTACTCGATGCCCAAGTCCTTAGACATCGCCTGAGCAAGGGCGCGCTGACACTCCGCGGCCGACATGGGGGCAGACGTATAACGAAAGTGCAAAAGCGGCCACAGCTCGAAGCAGGGGTTCGACCACAACGCGTGGAAGGTCCTCGATTCATCGGAGAGCTCGGTGCATTTGCGCTCCATCGCGTCAAAGTCGGACGCAGGGAAGTCATCCTTGTCATACACGAGCCACACATGGTCGAACGTCTCGGGCGCATAGCGACAGTGTTCGACGGCGAAGTCAAGCAGGTCAAGCGTGTGTTTGCCGGTTCCCTTAACGACAATGGCAACCTTACGCTCGTTAGCCGCGCCCAACGCCGCACGCATACCCTCAAAGTAGCGAGGCTCGGTCTCCTTGCCCTCGCTCACTACAAGATGACGCGTCATCTGAACCATGCGCGAGCGGCCCCCTCGCTTGCCGCTACGCCAGCCCTTCGGCTTCTTCGCCACCATGCTAATCCCACTCCTCGATGCGGGTGAGATACGGATCGGCGCCGTAGCGACCGGACAGGTATTGCTTGTCGAAAGCCGCGTTCTTGCTTACCAGATTACCGTTTGCCTCGTGGATGTCGGCGAGAGACCACAGTTGGCTCGCCTCCCCCTCGCCGCGCGCAGCGAACCATATCTCGTCACGGCGGAACACATCGTTTCGCATGGTTGACACATCCTGGGACGAGAAGATGAGCTGCGCGCCATTCTTGTTGACCTCAGGATCCTTAAACAACAGAATCACATAGCGAAGAAGCTTCGGGTGCAGTTTGGCGTCGAGCTCGTCTACCACAACGGTGCCACCACGTTCAAGCGCTGTCATCAGATACGCAGCCAACCCCATAAGCTTCTGGGTTCCGGCAGATTCCTCGGATAAACGCAGCTCGTATGACTTGCCGCCCACCTCGTGCCTCACGAAGACGCGCTGGCCGCGCCACTCCGGCGCCCTTTCCACTCTGAAGCCATCAATACGCACATCAACGGCGCGCAAAAAACGCGTGACCTCGCGCGAGTCGCCCTCGTCGAGCATTTGCTCGAGCATCCGCTCCAGGTAGGAACTGTTGTAGTTGAGAAACACAGTGTCGAGAAACCAGTTGGCCGCCTCCTGGACCACCGGAGCATCGAAGTTGATGCAAAGGAACGATAGGTACGGCAGGCTCGGGTTGAACCTCGCAGCCGTCACAAGCTTACGCAGTGTGGGGCCGAGTTCAACCTTTGTATCCTCGCGCTCGAACAGCATCGCCGTGCGCGACGCTCCCAATTTACGCCGCCACAGCCCTTCGGACACGATCTCATCGGCGTGTACAGACAAAACATAGCGGTACTCATGCTCGCCCGCGCGGTAATAGAGCTCGAACTCGGTGGGCTCGGCAGCAGACACGTCATCGAACTCAAACGCCGAACAACGGGCTATCAAAGGGCGATCACCCTCTGGTGTATCAGCGCTGGCAGACAGCAATCTAATTGGTCTGGCTACCGCCGAACGAACGTAGTCAAGAGCCTCGAGCAGATTAGACTTGCCGCCAGCGTTGGGCCCGTACACCGCAGCCACCGGAAGGAAACTCTGCCCGTCGGAACACTCTATGAGGGAACGCTCAAACTCCTTCATCGGCGTCGCCTGCATGGAAAGCTCCGCCTCATCGCGATAGGATCTATAGTTCCTGAAGGTGAACTGGCAAAGCATCGTCATCAACATTCCTTTCATTATTTTGAAAAGATATATCAGAGTTTTTCTTTGATTATAGACTTTAAGTAGTCTTAATCAAGTGCTTACTACACCAATGACAGCAGGCGTAAGGTGCCAAACCGACCATACTCGACCATCCCATTGCCGGAATGGCGTTTAGCTAGCACGTCGCACATTACATGCATGAAAAAAGGGCAACACTCTCTAACAGAAAGCGTCACCCTTAAAGCTCCGCAGAGCTTTTGTATTACAGGACAATATCCTACACCATCTCAATGAAATGAAAGGACGCATCTAGGCCTGTCCGGTAAAAGCGTGGGCAGGCCACGAATGAACGAGACGACAGCAGGACTAACGGTCACCGCAATCAAAAGAGCCCAAATAATACAGCGAACCCTTCACAACCGATGCATTAGGGTCTCGGTCTAAAAAATTGACACTGTAAGAAGGAGATCCAACGTAAACGTGAGTCTTACCGGCCTCGCAACAGAACAAAATATCGCCAGCGCTGTTCTGTGTCAGAGTGTTGTAATTCGAGTAATACTCAAGCTCGTCTGACGGAGCTTTTCCCACAACGATCAACCGAGGGTCCAGCTTATCCAACCATGTCTTAGGAACGCGACCGGACTTCCGTCCATGATGCGGCGCAAAAAGAATGTCCACAGGCGAAAGCGCAATGTCATCTTCGATCGCCTCCATGTAGTCATTCTCCATGTCACCAAGCCAAAGCGCACGGACCCCTTCATCAAGAGAGTAGACAATCGCAGGACTAATATTATTGGGTTTATCAGAGCTTTCGGCATCCCGCAAAGCATCCCGGAAGGTCTCATTATTCACATCGGGCCAGAGGACGCTAATCCCAGCAGAACCGCGCTCACCATCAGAAACGTTCATCCATTTGCGCTTACACCCCTTGTATATTTTGTAAGCGCACGACGACTCCTTCAGATCTTTATACTTTTTGAAACTCTCAGTCTCCGTGGACTTGGAGACATTATTGTCAACGTAATAGAAATTCTTAATAAGCCCGAGCTCATCAAGATACTCAATACCCTGAATATGATCTTGGTCCGGATGCGTACTGATAAAACGAACGACGCCCTTTTTCCCTGCAAGGTTTTTGACCTCATCAAGGATTTCCGACTTACGCTCATCGGTAATATTACAGTCAATCATGCTGAAGTTATCAGTATTGTGATTGATATAAAACATGTCGCCGTTATCAACGGACAGAGACTTAATCTCGCTCATGGTTATCACACTCCTCAAGATTGAAGTTGATTCGTTTTTCTACATACCGTTCCTGCTTGATCCAGGAGGCAACAAATAAGGCGATAAAAGAGCACAGCGCCGCTGGAAGCCGATGAGATTCCGGCAACAATGATGCAAGCAGAATAATTACGAGCAGGACACCGGCCCCCGCCAGGCTGCGATACATATTTGAAATCATTAAGAGCTGCTCGACCTTTGGATCGCGTTTCTGAGCATATGCAAAGGCAGAATAGTCCCGCTTTCCGGTCGGTTGTAGTTTGCGGACCAACGGTTCAATGCAAAGAGAGCCAATCCGCGACGCAATAAGACCGAGAACATAACTCATCACAAATAGTGCCAGCCAGTTAGAGCAGTCGATACAACTGCCCAACGGCATCTGACTGACGGAATATGTTACGAGTGCACCCGGTAAGAGCACATTGAACAGATCGTAAGCAGAGATTTTTCCAAGCAAATCATCTAGATAGTTATTGGCCAATAATTACGCACCTCCAAGAATCCAAAAGCCATCCTTCGCATTTTTTACAAACTAACCCACCCCGCCACGCAAGTGTCAGGTTCTTGAAGAAGAGCTATTTGGAAATGATTTGAACAAACGGGGGCGCATACTGCTGTTGACCAATAAGCGCACACGCCCCTAAAGAAATTTAATGGACCATCAATATGGCCTCGATTTTGACAACTATTCCATCCGACTCCTTCCGAACAATTAGGTTGTAATGGGGAAACGACGCTTCTCGTTGTTTCAATTGTAGCCCTTCGCCAGTTCCATATCCTGTATTCTTTTTTGATGATGAGCACAAGATGTTGTGTTTTAACAGGTAAACGCAGCTAAAATAATGCGGAACTTATTCACGCGAAATTACGAGTCAGCTCATCCCCTTGTAGACAGCACCCTTGACCTGCATGAAAACATAATTAGACTCAATCGCTTTCGCCCGGTACAAAGTCATCCACATCGAATACCTGTTCGAAATTAACAAAAGATTTTGCTTGACCAACATGTTGAGACGCCCGCTTATTGCCCGGTCGTAAGCCGCAATAAACTAGACAGCAGCCTCGCAGACTTTTCCTGGAAGGCCTCAGTGCCGAGCCTCGAAGAGGCGCAAGACGGCCTCATGTTGAAGATTCAGCATCGCGTATAGCCAACCCAGCACAGGTCAGAACGCCGCCGGGGACTAAAGCGAGCCCGCTCCCTCTCCCCCACCCCAACATTCCCCCAGAAAGTTCGCTGATGTTGACTGGTGTTCCCGTAAAATAATCCCCAACAAAATATGTGCGGAGTGCTGGCCTGGAGCTGCCTTCGGACCCTATTGGCTGCTCACCGAGAGGCTCCGCTATGAAACGACCCCTTTACTACCTGCTCTGCGCGATCGCGTGCACGTCCATGGTCAGCGCGACGACGCCCATGGCGGCCATCGCGGAAGCCATCCAGCCTCAGGTAACCGCAGAGCAGCAGGCGCAAGACGACAACACGCGCAGCGACACGGGCAAAACCGAAAGCGGCACCGACACAAATGCGGCAGCAGGTGCCGTAGAGGACAGCACCGCAACATCCACCGGCACCAGCGCAGTCAACACGGAAAGCGCTGGCGGCACCACCGCCGCTAACGCCGCAGATGCCGCCACCCCCGGCACCCCCGCCGCAACCGACACGGCCACCCCCATCCCTCCGCGCCCAAACCACCCCCACGCCCGACGCCATCTCCGCCACGCCACAAACCGGCTACGCCCACTCCGCCACGGCAACCCAAAACGGCGTCACCTTCACCGTCTCGTGGAACGACGCCCCCGCGGGCACCCCGACGACCTTCCACGTAACCCAAGCCAACGGCTCGTCCCAGGCCAAGGCGCGCATGGACGTGCCCACCTATTGGGACGGCGGCAGCCATGAAAGCGTCTGCGACCCGTCGCGCCCGGCATGGGCCAGCTACTGCAACCTGGGCACCGCGGGCCACGACTTTACCTTTGACTTCACGGCATCGGGCACGTACCGCATCTACTTCTACTTTATGGACAACGACAGAAACGACCCCCAAAACGACAAGGGGATCTACTACCTGCACACCACGGCAGAGGTGACCGTAAACGATGCCGCCCGCCCAAGCGTCACGCAGATCGTCAACGACGCCGTGGACCTATGCAGGCAAGAGACAGACGGCTCGGAATACGATATGGCGCTGTGGCTCCACGACTGGACGCTCGACCAGCTGGAGTACGACCACAACCTCAACTGGTGCTCGGCCGAGAGCGGCCTCACGCGCCACCAGGGCACCTGCGAGAGCTACCAGCGCATCTACTCCAAGCTCCTTGACGCCGCGGGCATCGCCAACGGCCGCGTCACCGGCAACGGCCACACCTGGAACGCCGTAAAGATCGACGGCAAATGGTGCCAGATGGACCTAACCTGGGACGACACCAGCGACAACTGGTACGGAGACCTGGAGCAACGCCTTGCCGTTGCGCGTGCGGTCTACTCCGGCTCCCCCGTGCTTCTGCTCGATGAACGCACATCGGCCCTCGACCCCAAGACCGAGCGAGAAATGCTGGATCGTATGCGAAATCTCGGCCATACCGTCATCATCGTCACGCATCGATCTGCTGCGTTGGAGGTTTGTGATCGGGTTGTAAGCCTTTAACCTAAATGAAGAGTGGGCGCTGTAGTCGTTTTCAACAGCGCTCTCGCCATACTCATTGATTTGAGGGACACAAGGTGGCTCAATCCCGCACGATGGTATTTGGCAGATAGCCAAATATATGGGTTGTAAATCGAGCCCCGAAAGGAGGTAAAGATATGGACGAGGCGACTCAGCACTATTTGAACTCGCTGCGTGCAATTGCGTTTCCAAATGGCCAGGCCTTTGTTGGGCCGCAGGGGACATACCATTGGCAAAAAGACTCATAGACCTTGGATTGGCCAAAAATCGAATCGAGCATGCTGACTGCAGCGGAAACTGCTGGATTTGGATTAACATGTCGGCAAGAAGGCCCTAAGTCGAGATGCAAAATGCTAAAGATTAATTAAATAGCGGCTCGCCAGCTTTCCCGACGAGCCGCTAATCTGCTAGAGCGTCTTGAGGTACTCCCCCAGCTCTTCCTCCCAGTCGGGCATGTGGAA
>OLPG01000058.1_pt1 | contig 99475 bp, 82 predicted proteins | sample 1672311 | NCBI WGS metagenome assembly OLPG01 (sample SAMEA3136670, study PRJEB25190) | human gut metagenome | biome: human gut; feature: human-associated habitat; material: faeces | place: Austria | collected 2013 | reverse complement strand
TTTGGCAAGATATGCGCGCCATGCATCCGAAAAGCCCCGCAAACCGCCGTTGGAGGATACACCGCGCGAAGATCTTGCCAGGAAGGGGCCCTTTTCGCTGCACGGGCCCCTCGAATCACGCACGGCGCGCAGATCTTGCCATCGTTCGGCGCATGAGAGGAAAGGATCAGGCCGAAAATGCCTACGTTTTGTCAAAAACTGAGCCCTAAAGACGAAAAAATGAGCCCTAAAGTGCTCACTAGTTTTTAATTGCACGGAAATCTGGTGGCTAAAAGTCAAATTCTGTCCAACAAAAGCATCTAAATGCAGCGGCACCAGAACTGCATTTCGCACATTTGCGACAGTTTATGCCACAAAACATCAGTTTCGTGTTCCGCAGAGTGAAATATGCGACAAAACAGACCTTAAAGCCCATTTCAGGCACCCAGGCGCAGCGCCCAACCCCCTAAAGATTAGCGGTATACTTTGGGTTAAGCGCGCATACGTACGTAAGCAGGAATTTACGATAGGTTGCACGCGCGCTTGCAGGGGGAGGTTCGTTCCAAGGAACCAGGCAGCCACAAATCCGTGGGTCTGCCTCATGAAGCGAGGAATCATGATTACGGACTTGAAGGTCAACGAAAAGAACAAGAAAGAGTATTACGAGAAGGGGTACTGGACCGAACGTACCTTAAACGACATCTGGAATACCCAGGTTGCCGCTTTCCCTGATCGTGAATACGTAAGCGATAACCTAGGCGTACGCTACACCTACGCCGAAATCGACGATAAAGCATCGCGCCTGGCAGCTTGGCTCCATGATGTGGGAGTAAAAAACGGCGACGTGGTTTCTTATCAGATGCCACCTTGGTCAGAATTCTGCATCCTCTACGTTGCCTGCTTGAAAGTTGGCGCGGTTAGCCATCCGCTTCCCGTCACTTTTAACGACGAAGACTTGATCTACTCCATGAATCTGGTGGAAAGCAAGGCATTCATGTGCCCCACCTTCCATCACAAGACCAACTTCGAAGACCAGATTCTTTCCGCAGTCGATCGCATTCCCACGCTTTCCAAAGATGCTATTTGCGTTCACGACAAAACAGTCGAATCGCACGGCACCATCACGTTGAAGCAAATCTGCGAAACGTACGAGCCCTACCGCGAAAACCCTGGCAGCAAATCAGACGATGTGGTCTTGATCCTTTCCACTTCCGGCACCACTGGTCGCCCGAAGGCGGTTCTGATTTCCCATAATGCGCTTATTTTCTCCGAAACCACGTTCAGCCGTGGCCTGCACCTTACGCAGGACGATGTCATGTTCATGCCCGCACCGCTGAACCACGCCACCGGCTTCAACCATGGTCTTATCACGCCGCTGCTTCTGGGTGGTCGCGTTGTTCTGCAGCAAGAATTCCGCGCTCGCGAGGCAATCGAAATCATGAACAACGAAGGCGTAACCTGGTCGATGGGCGCCACTCCGTTCATCTTCGACCTGCTTAACTGCGCCGAGGAAAACGACCTGAAGTTCGAAACGTTGAAGCTCTACATTTGCGGCGGCGCTCCCGTACCGGGCACCATGGTGCAGCGCGCGCACGAGCACGGCCTGAAACTGTGCGAATGCTACGGCTCTACCGAAAGCTGCCCCCACCTGGCAGTTCCCCCCGAGCATTGTCTGGAATGGAATGGCAACTGGTCGGGCGTTGCCTTTGAGGGCATCGAGGTCAAAGTTGTCGACGAACACGGCAACGAAGTGCCTCACGGCACCCAGGGCGAAGAAATTTCCCGCGGACCTCATATGTTCAGCGGCTACCTGAAGAATCCCGAGGCTACCGCAAAAGACCTGAATGACGACGGCTGGTTCTTCTCGGGCGACCTGTGCATTCAGGACGAAGAGGGCCGCGTGAAGATCAACGGCCGCAAGAAGGAAATCCTCATTCGCGGCGGCATCAACATCTCCGCAAACGAAGTGGACAACAACCTGGATGGCTGCCCTGGTGTTGGCGCCCATGCCACCATCGGCCTACCCGATGATCGTTTGGGCGAGCGCATCTGCACCTTCATCGTACAAACCGGCGATGTTACGCCCACGCTCGATTCCATCGCAGAGTACCTTGATTCCATCGGCGTAGCCAAGCGCTTGCGTCCCGAGCACATCGAGTTTATCGATGCTATTCCCATGACGGAATCCGGCAAGGTCAAGCGCCATCAGCTGGCCGACGAGCTTGATCGTCGCCTGAAAGAACGCGCCGAATAATCTGCGCTCAGCTCATAACCTCGCAAAAAACGGCCAGCAAACGCTGGCCGTTTTTTGTGTTGTGCCGAGGGGCGCCGCCAACCGAAGAAGTGCGGGCAGCTGCCGTGGAGCAGGATGCGCCATGGGAACATGCGGCTGTCATTGGGCGCGCAGTCGCCGAGAAGCGCCGGCGGCGAAGGTTGCTGCAGGCGGGCGGATACCGTTGGCAAGACACACGCTGCGGACGGGCGGATGCCGTAAGACAGGGCGCGCATACGCACCGCTGCACTGCTCGCTCGCCGCAGCACTGACTGTCATGGGTTTGCGCCACCGGCCACAGAGCGGCAGCTGCCGTGATTGCACACGGCTGCCTCAGACGTACGTGATCATGGGGGGGGTGGGGCCGTCGGCCGCAATGCGAAGTGCACTTGCGATACCCGGCTCCTCTTGCCTTCCGTTCGCAAGGCCTTGCGAACGCTGAATCGTGGCAAGATCTGCGCGACGTGCATGATTCGAGGGGTTTGCGCAGCGAAAAGGGCCCCTTCCTGGCAAGATATTCACGTGGTGTATCCTCCAACGGCGATTTGCAGGGCTTTTCGGATGCATGGCGCGCATATCTTGCCAAAGCCAGCTCATTTTGAATACACGGCGGCGATATATTGCCACGAAGGGGCCCCTTTCCCGTCCGAGGCCTTTTTGGAATACACCGGGGCAAAATATTGCCATCGTCAGACACCCGGGAACGCATAACGTCAACATATCGCCACCGCCAGGCGCTTGGGAATGCATTTCGCGGGCACCTTGCCGTCGCCGAACGGCCGAGAGCGCATTGCGAGCACACGTTGCTATGCGCCGGCCTCCGGGGAATACAATTCGCGGGCATATGCCGCCATGCCCGACCGCCCGATGACGCACCGCGGCAGCATATCGCCAGCAAATCCACCCTTCGGCTGTGCAAGGGGCAGCATGCTCGTTCCCACCGTACCCCGCCCGAGCCCATCCGCGGGATGCGGCGGTGCCCAGCTACGGCGGTGGGCGCCGCCGCGATGAAAGAGCCGGGGCATTGGCGCGCGCGGCCTACTGGGGGGGGCGCGGGAGGGACATTGATGCGCGCCGCCTACCTGGGGCGCGGGAGGGGCATCGGCGCGCGCCGTCCGCTGGGTGTGGCGGCGCATTGACGTGCGGCCTACCTGGGGCGCGGGGGCCATCGGCTGCTGGCTCGCAACCCGCCGAAGCGTGGTCACGGCTCGGGCGCGGGACCTACTAGGACGCGGGAGTGCGGCTGCAACTCGGGCGCGCATACGCACCGCCGCGCTGTCCGCCCACCAGACGCGCCGGAGCTGCTGCAGGTATGCACTGCGTCGGGACGGAGCCGTCAGCTTCGCGCGCGCCGTCCGTTGAGCGCGGGGGCATTCGGCCACGGGCCTTCGCGGGCGTGAGGCAATGCCATCGGCTGCGGGCGATACCGGCTGCAGGGCCAACTGCGCTGCAAGAGTACCAATGAACCCGTTCACTCCAACATTTTCCCGTTGCGGTACTGTTATCGAATTTATTTGTTACACAACAAATAAATAGTTTTAGAATCAACCCACTTGTGAAAAAGTAGAGGAGATCGATTCTTTCGGAGAATTGATGGCCCCTCGTGATGCGGAAGGAGGCTTGCTGTGACGGCGAAAGACATGCGCACAGACCTGTTGGAACGCGTCCTTGCAGCTCACAAGTCTTTTTACGACATCAGGAGAGACTATCTTTTTGAAGGTCGCACCTTCCCCGCCTTCGCGGAATACCACACCTACGGCGAAAAATACGTGCTGGTAAAACGCGCAAAGCTCTGGGAAGTGAACACGCACGATTTCATGTTCTTCGAATGCGTTGACGAGCTCGACGAAGCACAGCTTGCTGAAGAGATTTCCTTCATGCAGGAAAAAGCCCTTCGCAAAGTTGATGCCGGACCGAACCATATGTCCTCTGCCCTTTCGCTCGTGATCATCGCCAACCGCACAACTGAAGCAGCGCGCAAACTCGCGAAGAGAACGCGCTTCCACAAGGAATACCGCTTCGGGTTCCGCGGTTGGACCGACCTCCGCCTAGCCGTAGTAGACCTTTCCCTGCCTACGGATAAAAGCGTGGTTGTCAACAACGCTGGAAAGCAGCTGAAAGAAGTACTTTCCAGCAACTTGGCATTGATCAAGTAAGGTCCCAAAACAAGAAAGGTTCAGAGATGAACGCAATGATCGTCCTTCTGGGCGGCCTTGCCATCCTCGTAATCGGCTACGTGCTGTACGGCGGATGGCTGGCAAAGCAGTGGGGTGTTGACCCCAGTCGCCCTACCCCCGCGCAAGAAATGCACGACGGCGTAGACTACGTGCCCACCAAGCCCTACATCTTGCTTGGCCACCACTTTTCCTCGATTGCTGGCGCTGGCCCCATCAACGGCCCCATTCAGGCTGCCGTATTTGGCTGGGTTCCCGTTCTGCTGTGGGTACTGATTGGCGGTATCTTCTTCGGCGCTGTGCACGATTTCGGTGCTCTGTTCGCATCCTTGCGCCATAAGGGCCAGACCATCGCAACGGTTATTGCCGAGAACATCGATGATACTGCGAAGAAGCTGTTCTGCATCTTTGCTTACCTGACCCTGGTCCTGGTTGTTGCCGCGTTCGCTTCTATCGTTGCCAACACCTTCGCCGTAAACTTGGCAAACGCAACCGAGGCTTCTAACCTTGCAAATCAGCGCACCGCGATGATTTCTGTGCTGTTCATCGTTGTAGCAATCGTATACGGCCTGGCCACCCGCGGCCGCGAGATCCCCACCGTCGCCAATATCATCATCGCCATCGCAATCATCGTTGTTCTGGTTGCCGTCGGCTACAACTTCCCCCTGATCTCGCTCGATTACACCACATGGATGATCCTGTTGGGCGTATATATCATGGTTGCTGCCGTTGCCCCCGTTTGGATTCTGCTTCAGCCCCGCGACTTCCTGAGCTCGTTCTTGCTGTACGGCATGATCGCCCTTTCGCTCATCGGCATTGTGGGCGCTTCCATCACCGGCGATGCTGCCAATCTGCAAATCCCCGCATTCACCGACTTCTACGCAACGAATGCTGCAGTTGACGCAAACGGCAACGCAATCATCGACCCTGCTACCGGCAAGGCCGTGATAAATAAGGCTGCCGCATCCGGCTTCCTGTTCCCCGCCCTGTTCATCACCATCGCTTGCGGTGCTATCTCCGGTTTCCACAGCCTGGTTGCCTCAGGCACCACTTCCAAGCAGCTGGATAACGAAAAGAACGCTCGCCCCATCGCTTACGGCGGCATGCTGATCGAATGCCTGCTGGCAATCATCTCCCTCTGCGCCGTTGGTTTCGTTTGGACGAAGTACTGCGCAGGCGGCTACGCATCCCCGACCGCCGTTTTCGCAGGTGGCCTTTCCCAGATGCTGGCTTGCATCCCTGGCCTCGAAAACATTGAGGGCATCGCCTACACCCTGCTGATCCTGGCTGTTTCCGCCTTCTGCCTCACTTCGCTCGACACGGCAACCCGCCTGGGCCGCTACATGTTCCAGGAGCTGTGGGTTCCCGCTGGTAAGTCCATGGACGAAGCCACCGGCGCTCGCAAGGTTCTGACCAACCCCTACGTTGCAACCCTCGTTACCGTAGTTCTGGGCGTTGGCCTCGGTATGACCGGCTACACCATCATCTGGCCTCTGTTCGGCGCCGCCAACCAGCTGCTTGCCGCTCTTGCCCTTCTGGCAGTATGCGCATGGCTGGGCAACGCAGGCCGCAACAACAAGATGTTCTACATCCCCATGGTGTTCATGCTGGTTGTTACGCTCACTTCGCTGGTCATGACGCTGCAGGCCAAGTGCACCGCACTTATGGCTGGCGCCGGCGATCCGTTCGCCGCCGGCGTTCAGGCAGCACTTGCCGCTGTGCTCTTCGTACTGGCCGTTATCTTGGCCGTTAAAGGCGCTAAGACCATCTTCGGCAAGAAGAAAGCTGCTGCAGAATAACGACGTAAACTGGGAATATAGGAACAAGCCCCTTTTTCCCGTCTAACAAACAGGGCCTTGCTTGCGATTGGATTCGCAAGCAAGGCCCTTTCTTTATGCGCTATGGCTAAGTGGAAAAATGGGACCTGCCCCTATATCCCCAGAAACTTCAACTGCGCGCGGATACTTCGAATGGAAGGCATGCGCAAAGCAGGGTTCACACCTTGATACACCGCGTCGAACAACGCATCGGGTTCGGCGGGCGTGCCCGCATTCAGCGCTTCTTTCACCTGGTTAAGACGGTCGACGCGATGCTTTCGCGTGGCTTCGATAATGGGCAGCGGGTCGTCGATGGGATACCCATGCCCAGGATAGAAATACTGCACCCTACCTTCTCGAACCAGCCGCTCAAGCGTATCAAGGCTGGCAAAATAACTGGCAAGCACCCCATCAGGATGAAATACCACCGTGGGCCCATGGCGGAACAGCACATCCCCCGTAAATAGAGATTGCTCTGTAGAAAGAAGCAAGCCCACCGAATCTTCCGAATGGCCAGGAAGAGCGACCACCTCAAACTTCGGCGCTCCTTCAAAGGGGCGGAATGCGCCCTTCGGAAGAGCTTGGACATCAGCGCTCCAGCCAGCTTTTTCCTCGCAAGAACGAGACAAGCCCCCCGAATCCAATTCGCCTGCAGCCCCAGCTTCGACCGCACCTACATCCTCGGCACCCTCCAAGCACGCACGCTTCGAGCCGCCGCACTTCGCGAAGCCGTGCTTCTGCAGCAGCTGCTCGATACGGCTCGTGCGCGGCGCGTACACCGGAGCGCCCGTTGCCGCAACAAGTTCGGGAATTCCCTCGATATGATCGGGGTGGTCGTGCGTGGCAACAATGGCTCCGATGCGTAGCCCTGCCTCACCGCATGTCGCCAGGATGCGCTGAACCTGCTCGCCGGCAGGAGCGGGGTCTATCACCACGCATTCCTTGGCACCCGGCTCGGCCACAATCCACGAATTGGTTCCCACATATGTCATGGGGCTGGGGTTGTTCGCGCGCACGCACCAAACGCGTGCGCTTACATGCCCACCGCACCAGGGCGTTTCATCCTCTACGAAACCCACCGCTCAACTCCTTTTCTCGCAAGCCGGCAAGAAAGCGCCCGCCTTGCCGCGTTGCCTATTTGCGCTTCGGAAAATCGCAATGCAGCATAAACGTGCCGTCTTCCTTTTTGATGGGGTACGACATGAAGCGCGTAAGTCGGCGGCGTGTTTCGACAAATTCTTTCGCGTTTTGAGCCGAAGCGATGCAAGTAAGGTTGTAAACGGTTGGCGCCAGCACCAGCCAATTGCCTGCGTCACCTGCACGCATAGCGTACGCGGGAGTTACCCAGTCGGCAATCTGCGCTTCGCTTGTTTCGCCATCGGCCACCTGGCCTTCTGGCATAAGGGCAGAAAAGAAGAACGTGTCGTATCGCTTCGTTTCAAATTCAGGCGTACAGAAATTCGAAATAAGGCCCAGCAAGTCGGTGCGCAAAACCAATCCACGCAGGATGAGCATGTCGGCAAAGGCAATCTCGTGGTTTTCCAGAGCGGTGCGATCTTCCTGCCAGGAAGGGTCGCTTAAGTCCTGTACCACCGAATGCTCGTCGGGGCCCGCCAGCAAAACGCCGCACTCCTCGAACACCTCGCGCGCAGCAGCAACAACCACGCGTCGCGCCACATCCTCGGTGCAGCCCATGAGCTCAGCCCATTCGGCAGGAGTGGGCCCGCACCACGGGAGATTGGGGTTCGAGTCGCGATCATCGACCCTGCCACCAGGGAAAACAACGGCATCGGGAACGAACTCCATCGTTTTTACGCGACGAAGCATAAACACTTCCAGTTCCTGGCCGGTTGGGAAATCGGGCGGAAAATGATCGCTTTCGATGCGATATTCCGTCTGGAACGGAGCCGAATCACGCACCAGCATTACCGTTGCCGCATATTTGGGCTGCACCGGCTCAAACCCCGGCTGAAGCGAAGCCTCGATCTTCGAAAGCACGCTTTCCCTCGCCTTGAACTCGACCGAACCACCCTGCAAATCAACTCGCATAGCACCCTCCTTTTCGCCGCTTCCCGTTGCGGCGCGTCGTTCGCTTTCTATGATACGGTGCGCGCTGGTCTTGCGCCAGAATCAGGATGCGAGGCAACCAACATCAACAAGCCTCGTGTGATGCAGAGAGTTGGACAACCGGTTCGCCAAATTGGGGCACTGGCCAACCGAGCCAAGCATGCCCGTTCGCCGGAGTCCGCCGCCAATGCACGCCACCTTAGCAGCTACACGACAAAGCTGAACACTTCGCCCCAGTTTCGCCTCAAGACAAAATCGGCAGTGCAGTTGATGTTGTCATACACGATGGACCATTGCGTATTGCTGGTGATGTCTTCTGGGTTTGGCTCCTGCGAAGAACAGCGCAGCGCCTTCCAGGCAACTTCCTTCGTTTGCGGCTGCACACCATCAAGCACCTCGGCAATGGCGAGCGCGCGTTCTTTACCATGCCCTAAAGCACCGTTCTTCTGATTCGGCAGAACCTCGTTGGCATAGCACGCGTAATAGTTGGTAATTTCACGCGCATGCGTAACGACCATAGGGCGCGCAGGATTTTGCGGGTCGTACTCAACAACGCGGCTGTCTCCAGAAGCATCGTTGATGAAGAAATGGTAATCGCGGCCAGCCATGGCAACCATATCGTACGAGCCCAGCAAGTCTACCGCTTCCTGCGTGCTTGCCGCCCTATCAAGCACCAAACGAATGGCCAGTGAGGTATTGATTTTCGGCTTGCCGCTGTTTTGCCTGGTAGGTAGGCTATCAAGGGTAAGCACCGCGATGGATACGCCCTTTTCGTTGATGCCATCAAGACTCGCGAAGGGCCCCAACATCGCCGCAACTTTACTTTTCAGGCTTTCCTCGGGCATGTTAGCGCCCAAATTGTTCAGCGCCGAAAAAGAAATGGACGCATACCCGTCCTTCGGATGCGTGCGAACCAAAAGCGCAGAGGTATCGTCTTTGAAATCGTAGTTGCGACCCATCAAAACGCTGCTTGGGGCTTCGGCGCAAAACGCACTGCAGGCGAACTTCGGCGCCTCGACCTTTACGGGAATCCCAGGGAATACCTGCTTGCACACCGCGTCGATATAGGCCTGGTCGTCTTCAACCCCTGACTCGATAATGGCGTCAAGGTCGTAACGATACGCAACCGCGCTCTCGTACAGATTGTACGCACCGGCAAAACTGGACAACTTCTTCAGCGAGCAAAGTGTCTTAATACGTGAAGCGGCCAACGCCCCAGTCGCAACCGCGGCTACCGCACCGACAGACGCCGCGCACAGCAAACCCACCTTCGCCGTTTTGGAATCACCTGCGAAAACACCCATGCGAGCTCCTATCCCCAAGATCAGCAGATCACTTTTGCCGCCATCGCACCAGCAGTTGCACAAGCCGGCCCAACGAACGGCGCGTTCCTCTTCGTTATTGTAGGGCAACCAGCAAACGTCTATTCCGTCACGCTGCAGGGAGGGGCAACTGCGCTATTAATGGCACAGAGATCAATCTGGTTCCGTCGCACCACAGGAGAGCAACACCTACGCCATTAAGCGATACGGATGGCCCATCTGGTTCTGCCATCCCACTGGAGGGGGTAATTGGTATCCGATACCCGCAAGCCGCCGCGTGGCGACACTGCCGCCCCGCAGGAGGGCAGCAAACCTGCGCCTTTCGGGCTGTTATTCGGCGGACTCTTCCTTGTCGCATTCTTCCTCGCCGAATATTTGTGCTTGAAGCTCAAGATCGAAAGTGTCGGACAGCACATCGAAAAGCTGTTTCACGGCAGCCTTTGCAATGGAACGCAAATCTTGCTGCTTTATGCCCTCGATGATGGTTGTGCGCTCTTCTGCTGGCACATTCAGCGCAGAAAGGCTCATCTGCAGATAGCGTTCGATTTTCACGTCAAGGGGAAAATCGTCGTCGCACGGGCGCAACATGAAGCCAAGCATCAAGCCCGATGTTCCGATGTCCATCTGGTAGAAATCCTCTTCATCGAATGAAGGGTTGTACTGTTGGAAGAATTTCTGAAGATGCTTCGCGGTATTGCGGCGAATGTACTCCAGGAAACGTTCGCTGGCATATGCCTGCAAATACAAATCGCGAATGATTTCACTTAATTCGGCAATGGTGAGCTGGACGGACGTCTCGAGCGCATACGCAAAAGCCGGGCTAGCATTAGGTCCCAGCAGCGCGGCGGCTGAATCCGCTGCCGAAAACTGCTCCGAAAACATGAGCTTCATCAGCTCATACATCACTCCGTCTTTGTTTCCGAAGACATTCTGGAACGAGCTCGAGGACACATCGGCTTCTTTTAGAATGGCCGCCATGGTGGTGCCGTGGTATCCCCGCTCCAGGAACAGGCGAACGCTCGTCGAAAGCACGCGATTACGAACTGCTTCGCTATCGTACCTCCGGGCCATAGAATGTCCTCTTCTCTACTCCAAAACGACTAAGTTTGTCTATTTCAGCGCCGAAAAGCACTTTTGTCAAATAGTCTTTGAGAATATGTACTGTTTGCCAAAAATAATCTAATTAACAGGGGTTATTGCATTTATCAATCATGTCTGAACAAATTCATCTTACCATGCGGGAGGTTCAGCCCAAAACATGGAATTCTTCACTCCCCGCCACGCAAGGCCAACGCAAAAGCCCCGCCTCTCACTTTGCGGAAAAGCAAGCCCGAAAGCTCAATGAAGCTCAAGAACAGCCCAAAGCTCTAATGCCCCGTACAAGATTTCTGAATTAAAGGGCACCCCCTGCGGCCAGCTTCGTTGCCGCCATCGGGGCTGGCGCTCCGCTCTCCTCAGGCGAGCCAGACCCACAGCCTGCCTTCTCCCGCCGCCTCAAGACCTAGGGGCTGCCGCTCCGTCCAATCCGCAGCAAAACCCCTCTGCACACGGGCTGCCGCCCAACCCGATCCGGCAAGGCCCAGGGGCCGTTTCGTCCGATCAGTGGCCCTAGGCGCTGCCGCCGAGAATACGCACATCTGCGTGATTTGCCCCGTTGCGGTGATCCGCCCATTGCGATATCCCCCCGTTGAGGCAATCCGCCCATCGTGAAAACAAAAATCTCGGCATCTCTGCAACTTTTTTGCGATTGCGAACCCTTCCCTGTCCCGGCAAAGCGAAATAGGGGCCTTCACACGGCAAATTGCCTGCGTTTTTGTGCCGCGATTCGCGATTGGGAAGCTCGCAACAATTGCCAATCGCAAAAAAGTTGCAGAGATGCCGAGATTTTTGTTTCCGGACTCTTGGAATAGCTTTGGCACAGTGATTTGGTCAGGGCGAGCCTTTGCAGCACCTCAATCTGCGCTACAACGCGGACCCAGCATAGCATCGTGAGCAGCTTCGCAGTGGCTCCCGTGGGCGCCGCCATGCCCCCCCCAACAAAAAAGCGGCACCCAATTGGGTGCCGCTCTGCTAGCGATCTTTCGTTCGGCGCCGTTCCTGTAGCAGCACCTTCGGAAGAAAACTTACATGTTGGAGAAGGCGAAGTTCTCGGGATGAGCCTTAACCTCGTCGCGCAGTTTCGGATTCATCTTGCGAACGCCACGACGGTTGTCCTCAGTCTGAGAAGCCAGAACCTGGTTGCGGTTCTCCATCTTGATCTGAGACTCGAAAGAGTTGTCAAGGGAAACCTGCAGGGATTCCTTGGTAAGGCGAAGACCCAGAGGAGCAGAGTTCTTAACCATAGCCTCTGCCATCTTTACGGCCTCTTCTACAACATCTTCGTCAGCAACAACCTTGTTGGCGAAGCCCCATTCCTTCAGCTCTTCTGCGCCGATGCGGCGAGCAGTCATCAGAGCCTCAGCAGCGCGAGCGTAGCCCACGATGCGGGGGAGGTAGTAAGAACCGGACATGTCGGTACCGGTAAGGCCGATGTTCAGGTAGCCTGCCTGCATCTTGAAGGATTCGCCGCAAACGCGCAGGTCGCAAGCGCAAGCCAGGGAAAGGCCGCCGCCTACTGCATGGCCCTTGAGAGCACCGATGATGGGCTGCATAGCGTTGCGCATGTTAACAGCCTGGTCGGAGCAGATGGTCTGCATGATGCAGTGATCGCGCTGAGCGCGGCCCATATCTGCAGGGGGCTCGAAGTTGAGCTCGTTCAGGTTGAAGCCTGCGCAGAAGGATTTGCCCTCGCCGGTGAGAACGATTACACGGCATTCGGGGTCCATACGGACCTTCTTCAGATAGTCGTTGAAGTCGGCCATCTGCTGGTAAGACATTGCATTCAAGTTAGCAGCATCGTCGAAGGAAACAACGTGGATCGGGCCACGGACGTCAACCTTGAGGCGCTCATACTCATACTTGAATTCGGGCAACTTGTATGCCTCCTGATATACGCTCATGCGCACTTCCCCTTCCATATTGGAAATCTCGTATAAGATAGATAAATCGTAGTTTTTTAAAGCGTCCCTTGTCAAGGACAGCAAGGGGCTTTCAGCTTCGTATTTACTGGCTCATACTGCCGAAAGAAGGGGGAACAATGGCAGAATTTAGCCCGACCCGAACCCATGCAACCTGGAAGCCGCGCGTCAGCTCAGCGCACCTTCCCTATTACCGCTGCAGCGAATGCGGCGCCGTTCTTGCCGGCATCGACGGCAACGTCGAAATCACGTGCACCAACGACGGTGAGCGTTCGCTTCTGTTCGAACCGCCGTACGGCCATGTCGATTTCAAGCCGAACTGCTGCGGCAAACCTATGGAGCGTATCGAACTCGTAGACGCCGCCGACGTCGAAGACCGCTTCAAGCTGACCTATCAGATTCTTGGCGGCATGAACAACAACTGCATCAACGTGAACTGGCGTTCCATCGACTCCACATGCAAGCCCCGCTGGTTCGGCCTCAAAACGTTCACTGGCATGCAGCACAAGTACGTCACACCCAAGAAGTGGCCGCCCGTGGTGTTCGCTCTGGCAGATGAAGACGCGTTTGCCTACTGTGACAAGAACCCCTGCGTGCAGTGCACCTTCCGCTGCAAGCGCGAGTTCGAGATCTACGCCTATGTAGAAAACATCGGCATGGTGGTTAAACATCTCGACGAATGGGTAGCGCCTGGTAGCGCCAGCACCGACGACTTCGATTCGCCAACCGAGATCATGGAAAAGGCTCGCAAGGCCAAGGCCGAAAAGGGCGAATAGCCTCATGCGCCGACGCTCTTGCTCTAGCGAGAGGAACGTGCCCGAAACTAATCTGGAACACCTGGGGCCGGCCATACGGTAGCGGCGTCACGCGAGCACGCCGACACGCCCGGAGCCAACTGCGCGATAGTTGCGTCTTGCCGACGGCCACGCAAGCACCCCGACACGCCCGGAGCCAACCGCCACCCAGCAAGCCGGCATCGACGACACCGACAAGCGCTCCGACACTCCCGGAGCCAACGTGCTTCACCGACATTGTCTGGCAAGCAGCCAAGAGCGCGCCCGGAACCTGCATACCAGAGCCCCGGGCGCGCTTAAGCCGACAAAGCAGCCTAGAACACAAGGCATCTGCAACAGATAAGTGCTCTGCGTCGTTGCGAACAGCGTCCCATTTCCTGTGTTCAGGAAATGGGACGCTGTTTTATGGCGAGAAGCGCTATGTTCGATACGGGGCCGCTTTCGTGTTTGAGAAGGTTCCAATCAGGACGCCGAACGAAGGCTCTTGACGTGAGTCCCCGAGCAGGACACCAGATGGGGCATGGGGAGAAACGGGCATTCTTGCACGCACAGACAGCCAAGGATCATGGCAAGATATCGCTCAAATGTATTCTCAGAGGGGCTCGGACGGCAAAAGGGCCTCTTTCGGGCAAGATATTCGCGAAATGTATTCCCCAACACTGTTTTTCACTGCTTTTCGCCGCTTAAAACATACATAAGGAGCCTATGTTGCCAACAACATGCTGTTAGAGCATGCATTTCGGCGACATACTGCCATGAAGAGGCCCTTTTGCCGTCCGGGCCTCCTCTGGGAATACACGATAACCGTTTCTTGCCACTGTTTAATGCCCAGCCCTTTCATGCAGAGCATTCAGGGGGGCGCCCGGCGAGTGGCCAACGTCGGATGAGGGAAAGCGCCTGGCAAGGGGGTCAACACCGGATGAGAGAGGGCGCCTGGCGAGGGGCCCGCGCTGACCGCGAAGGTGTTCCCGACTGGCGGCTCGCCAGGCGGGAACAGGGCAAGTCCGATTGGCTTACCACGCTATTTAATTGGCGGCATTCTCCGTTCGGCTAGCGCGCTAGCATTTCTGCTTCGAAGCCCTTTTCGATCACGGCTCCGACAAGCACTTCATCGGGCACGAAATCGCTAAGATGCACCGTGGCCTGCTTGCCCTCGAGATCGACCACCGCACTTTCAATACCGGGCACCGCTTCCAACGCTCCGCGCACGCGACCTGCGCATTTGTGACACTTCATGCCTTCGACGCGCAAGTGTCTTTCACTGGATGAGGAAGTGCGCGAATTATTTGCGAATGCGTTCGCGCTCGAGTCCGACGGCGCCCCACCGCTTGGGGAAACGCCACCGGCAACTTCGTTGGCTGAAGCTGGGCTGCTCGTTGCTTTGCCCGCCGCGCCGCCGGGGGCACGCACTTTGCCGGCCGGAGTTGCGCCGGTCACAGCCCCAGCGGCAAGCACCCCGCTGGCTACGGCCGCGACTGCTGCCGCACCGCCAGCCGTAGCTTCGCCGTCCGAGACAGGACCGCTCGCCGCGGCCCCGCCAGCGGCAACAACGTCCGCCGCACTTGCCGACGTCGCGGATATGCGCTGCGGCTTCCACCCGCGCAAACGCAAAGCATTGGTGACCACGCATACCGAGCTTACGCTCATGGCCGCCGCCGCGATCATCGGGTTCAGACTGAAACCCGCCCACGCAAACGCGCCTGCCGCCACAGGAATGCAGATGGCGTTGTAAAACAGCGCCCAGAACAGGTTCTGTTTGATGTTGCGCATAGTGGCACGCGAAAGATCCAGGGCAGCGGGCACATCGGCCAAATCGCTGTGCATCAGCACGATATCGGCACTTGAAAGCGCAATATCGGTGCCGGCGCCAATGGCAATGCCCACATCCGCACGAGCCAATGCCGGAGCATCGTTGATGCCGTCACCCACCATAGCAACCGGAGCCTTCGCGGAAAGCTGGCGAACAATGCGCTCCTTTTCGGCGGGCAGCACGCCGGCAATAACTTCATCGGTCCCAACCTGACGCTGCACGGCAAGAGCGGTTCGCTCGGCATCGCCCGTGAGCATCACCGTGCGAATGCCCATCGCCCGCAACTGCGCAATGGCGGCAGCGCTTGTTGCCTTCGGTACATCCGCTACGGCAATAATGCCTACCAACTTGCCATCGCAAGCGAAATAGGTGACAGTCTTGCCTTCGTCGGCGAGCCCTTCAGCCTGCGAAGCATCCACCGCGATGCCGCACTCGGCCATCATGCGCGCATTGCCCGCATAGCACGCCGCGCCCAAAACACAGGCAGAAACGCCCTGGCCAGGAACCTGCTTGAATCCGGAAACCAGCTCGGCAGACTCTTTTACCGCATCAGCACCGATGCCACCCGCTGCGTACAGCACCATCGCGCGAGCCAACGGATGCTCGGAAGGCTTTTCCAGTGCATAGGCAAGCCGCAGCAGCTCTTCGGCCCGCACGCCCTCCACTGGTAGAACATCAGTTACCTGCGGAGCCCCCTTAGTGATGGTGCCCGTTTTATCCAGCACCACCGTCTTCACGCCGCGCGCCGTTTCCAGCGCCTCGGCAGATTTCACCAGAATCCCGTTCGCGGCACCGCGTCCCGTGCCCACCATAATGGCAGTAGGCGTTGCCAATCCCAGCGCGCAGGGGCATGAAATTACCAGTACAGAAATCGCGTACGTAAGTGCCACGGAAAGCTCCGCCCCCACGGCGAGCCACACGGCAAACACCACCACCGCGATAGCGATGACCACCGGCACGAACACGCCGCTGATTTTGTCGGCCATCTTTTCAATGGGCGCCTTGGAACTGGTGGCTTCGTCGACCAGGCGAATAATGCCCGCCAGCACGGTTTCTTCGCCCACGCGTTCGGCACGCATCGTGAACCAGCCCGCCGTGTTCACGGTGGCGCCCGTCACCGCGCTGCCAGCATGCACGCTCTTCGGCAGAGGCTCGCCCGTAATAACGGATTCGTCGACCGACCCTTCACCTTCCAGCACCACGCCGTCGACCGGCACCGATTCGCCCGTACGCACTATGAGCACGTCTCCAACGCGCACGCTTGCGGCAGGAACCTGCACTTCAACGTCGTCTTCCACGCGTGTTGCCATTTTGGGCGAAAGATCCATAAGCTTCGAAAGCGAGCTGGTGGTTTTGCCCTTCGCGCGCGCTTCAAGATACTTGCCCAGCGTGATGAGCGTCAGGATCATGGCCGCCGATTCGAAGTAAAGGTTCATGGCAAAATGATGAGCGGCCGCCATGTCGGAATGACCCATGAAAAATGCCATGTTGAACAGCGCATATGCGCCGTAGACCGTAGCGGCGCCCGAGCCTAGCGCAATGAGCGAATCCATGTTGGGGGCGCGATTCGCCAAGGCGCGAAAGCCCACACGGAAGAACTTGAAGTTGATGAAAATGACGGGCACCAGCAGCACAAATAGGGTAAGCCCATACACCATCATGTTTTCCATACCAGTGAGCACGCTGGGCAACGGCCAGCCGAACATGTCGCCCATAGAGATGTAGAACAGCGGCACCGTGAACACGAGCGAGGCAATCAGGCGGTGCAGCATGCTCTTCTGCTCGGCTTCGGCGGTGGCGTTCGGATTGCCCGCAGCGACGCCTGAGCCTGTAGCAGCAGCCACGCCTGGCCCAGCGGGTGCGCCCGCCTGGCCTTTGGGGCTGGCGCCGTAGCCCGCCTTCTTCACGGCTGTCTCAATGGCGGCTGTAACCTCGGCGGCATTGGCGTTGGCGGCAAGCTGCACTTCCATTGAATTCTTCAGCAGATTCACGGCAACACTCGCCACACCGGGGACCGCGCTGGTAGCTTTCTCGACACGCGCCGAGCAGGCAGCACATGTCATTCCTTGGACGTTGAAAGATATCTTCATGGTATATCTCCTCTTGGAGTTTTGTGATTGGGGGGGGTGAACTGCCGACCGAATGAACCGCCAACCAAACCGGCGGCAATCGGGATCCTCGCGGACGGCAACTACGGCGGTAGTCTCGGCGGCGGTCGATATCTGCGCAAACGGGACAGTTGCAGCGACAGTCTCGGCGGCAGTCAGCAGCAGTCGGGATCCACACGAAAGCCAACTTGGCAGGCTTCGGTCGGGCACCAGCCGAACAAACCCGCCCTTAGTGGGCGAAACGCTTGATGAGTTGCATGGCCTCGTCAATTACTTCGGTGTCGCCTTCGCGTACGCGTTCGATTACGCACGTTTCCAGATGGTCGCGCAGCAGCATCTCTGACACGGTATGCACGGCGCTTTCCACAGCAGAAAGCTGAATGAGCACATCGCCGCAATAACGGTTGTCTTCGATCATGCTTTTCACACCATTCAGCTGACCGATGGCGCGATTCAGGCGCTTTTGCAATTCGCTTTGGAATTCGGCGCTGCGTTCCGTTGCTTTATGACGGCACTCGCATATACGCTTTGGAGCTTCCGTTTTTTCCGAGCAACATGCTTTGGACAATTCTTCGCTCATGGTGACCCTTTTCACTGATGGGAACGAGAGAGTCTTTTCTCCCCTTCTTTGTTTTACGCTGCAACTATATACCCCAGTGGGGTATTGTCAACAGGAAAAGTACCAACGGGTTAACTTTTTCTTTGAACGCGCTACTGGAGGTTGCTAGCACGCGGGCCTCACTCGGCGGGGCCGCTTGACCGGCGCCTCCTTGCCGCCGTCCCGCCCTGAAACCTCCCCGCGAATGCTGGCTCTCAAGATTCGGCGAGATTATCGGCGTCAGAGACTTGCAAGCGGAGCTTCACTGATGCCGGCTTTGCCGCCAGCGCTCGACACCCCCGCAACGCCACGCACTCCTTTGGCGGCGCCACCCCGCCCGACAAGAAGCCGCCCGTGCCCCGTTCCACCGCCCATAAGGGCGGCGCCGTGGCTGCGATCGCTCGCGCTGTTCGGCGGCGGATGGCAAGATCTGCGCACTATGCATGATTCGAGGGGCCCGTGCAGCGAAAAGTGCCCCTTCCTGGCAGGATCTTCGCGCGGTGTATCCTCCAACGGCGGTTTGCGGGGCATTTCGGATGCATGGCGCGCATATCTTGCCAAAGCCAGCTCATTTTCGGATGCATGGCGCGCATATCTTGCCAGGAAGGGGCGATTTTCCCGGCCGAGACCGCTTTCGGGATGCATGGGGCGAAAAAATTGCCACGGATTGCCGCCCGGGAACGCACCGCGCAAGAATATTGCCACTGCCAGTCAGGCCAAGAACGCATTACGGCGCAATCCTGCCACCGCCGGACGCCGGGGGAACGCATTTCGCGGGCATTTTGCCATCGGCGAGTGCCCGGGAACGCATCAGGACGAAATCTTGCCATTGCCAGGCGCCCACCAACAAACCAATGAAGAACTTGCATAACCGGCATCTAACAATTGTGTATAAAACACTCACCCGCAACCAAGCCGAGTACAATAAGGAGATTGGATTTTAGGGAGTTTTAGAATATATGACCAATTCAAACGAACCACCGCGCCGACCAGCGCGTCGCCAACCAACACGCCGTTCCACCACGCCCCGCACTTCCGTGCCCAGTGCACGTGACGAGCTTGAGCGCGAACGCGAGTTATACAGCCAGCACGACCCCACGGCTTCGTTCATGCACGAACGCGTGCAGAACAAACCAGCAGGTCAGGAACGCGGCGCATCGTCCGCATTCCCTGCGTATGCAGGTGCCGGCAACGATCATATTGCCCATTCGCGCGTTGCCACGAACCAGCCTGCCCAAACAAACCAGGGGTACACGGCCAATGGAAACATGTCCAACGTGTCGGCCTGGGATCAGCACGTTTCCGCAAGCGCAAGCCAGCGCATGCCGCGAGTCGAGAGCCAGCGCCCCAACATGCAGGGCAGCCAGCGCATGCCGCGCGTTGCAATGCCACAAGATGCCAACCAGCACGTAGGCGCAGGCGACCCTTCCGCAAGCCAGCGCATGCCGCGCATGCAGCAAAACGGCAACGAGCAGGCGCGCCCATCCCGCCGTGCTGTCAACAGTCAGCGCCCCAGCGCCCAGGCAAGCCAGCGTATGCCGCGCGTTGAAGGTCAGCGTCCCTCCGCGGCTCAACGCCAGCAGCGCCCCGTTCGTCGCGGCGCCGCAGCTTCGCAACCCAGCCAGAGCATGCGCGTTCAGGCAGCACAGCCGCAGCAAGGCCAGCCTTCACAGCAGATACCCGTTGTGCAAAACATGCGCGGCAACGACCCGTCTGCCTATTCACGCGCTAAATACCAGCGCACCAAAGAAGGCGCCCAAAAGGCTTCGCCCACCAACGCATCCACATACCAGGCAGCTCGCTACCTGGGCAACAACAACTATGCGCCCAAGCAGAAGGCCGACTTCTTTACGCGCGGCAGTCTTATCGCCGTTGCCGCTGTTGTGGTGCTTGCCATCGTTGGCATATTCGCCTTCAACAACTGGATGGGGTCGAAGCCGGTTGAGGTCACGCTAAACGGCGACCAGGTAACCATTTCGGGCGCCGAGCGCAGCGTTGGCGGCCTTCTGGACAACAACGTGGTTTCGGTAACGCCTGGCAACTACGTAGCCGTCGATGGCAGCACCATCCGTCAAGGTGAAGGCACCCGCTGCACCGCAAAGGTGAACGGAAACGACACCGACGATATGGGCATGCACTTGAACGGCGGCGACAAGATCGAGATCTCCAATGGCACCGACATCACCGAGCCCTACACCGACAGCGAACCCCAAACCCTTCCGCACAAAACGGAGCTGAAGGGCGTTGGCGCAGTTCACCTGTACAGCAACAATGCCCAGGATGGCGAGCAGGTAACGCGCACAGGCAAGGAATCGGGCATCACCGCCACGGTTACCACCAAAGAACCGGTCGACAACATCGTTCAGTACTACAACGTGAACAGCAACGGCGACAAGGTTATTGCGCTCACGTTCGACGACGGCCCATGGGATAAGCAAACCGACGAGATCCTGGACATCCTTGAACAGAACGATGCCAAGGCTACCTTCTTTACCGTTGGCCAATGCATTAGCGGGCACGAAAAGGAATTGCAACGCGCTGCAAGTATGGGCTGCGAAATTGGCACTCACACGTGGGACCACGCAGAGGGCAGCGGCGAAGGCGTAAGCCTTATCAAGATGTCGACTGACGAACGCAAGCAGGAAGTGCAGAAGGGACTGGAGGCAATCAAGAACGCCACCGGCCAGGAAGCAAGCACTATTTTCCGTTGCCCGGGCGGCAACTTCGACACTTCTGTTGCCACCGACCTTGAAGGCATTGTCACGGCAGAAATTGGCTGGAACGTTGATACCACCGACTGGAAGAAGCCCGGCGCCGACGTTATTGCCCAGCGCATCCAGAGCGCCGGCCCCGGCAACATCATCCTGATGCACGATGGCGGCGGCGACCGCAGCCAGACCATCGAAGGCCTTCGCCAGGCGCTCCCTAAGTTGAAGGAACAAGGCTACAGCTTCATCACCGTACAGGAACTGCTGGAAAAGTACCCCTATCAAGAGGGCCAAACGAATTAGAGAAAATCAGCATAAAAAAGAATAAGAAATATACCACTGCGATCGAGCCGTGGTACAAAAAGATAGTATGGGGAACAATCGAGATGAAAGATTGTTCCCCATTTTTTATATTTTCGATAAGTAGATTTACTTTTCGACTGCATAAACGCTGTACGTAATTTTTACGGTCATGTCAGACTCAGCGATGATTGCATCGAAGATGAGCTGTGTTTTATAGCTCGATACCTGTTCCACACGGGGTGATAAGTGGTATGTCGTTTCAATGGCAGCAGTATCAGATTCCACCATGCAGTCCATGGCTGCGTATGCTGACGTTTCGGTAGGGAACGGATGTGCTGTGTAGCCGGATTCGTTGCTGGATTCACGGATTAAGATATACGTAGGTTCTGTCATAACAGATACGTCCTTTCTGAAATGTGAAATATGGTTTTACGCAGACCCGCACTCGGATGAGGTGCCGTATTAAACCGCTCTCCCTGCTCCTCGGGCACGGGAAGCAGGGAGAGCGGCTCCTCTTCGCCTATGGCATAGCGGCTGACGCCGAACCTCGTACGCACGCTTCATTGCAAACGCGGCTCACAGCTCGCAAAGTGGGAATCGAGCACCTACCCTTACTTTCCTGCCTGGTTGGTGCTAGTTCGGACTTCTACCGATTTCGCGATATAGGCTGGGCGGCGCTTGGTTTCGATGTAGATGCGTGCGATGTATTCGCCGATCACACCCAGCGTTACCAAAATGAGCCCGCCCATCAAAAGGAGCACGCACAGAAGCGTAGGATAGCCCGATGGCATGGCGGGGTTGATAAATTGCTCGACAACGACTTCGACCAGCAGAACCAACCCGACAAGCGTGGCAACGAGACCCGCCACCGCGGCAATTTTCAGCGGAAACGTGGTAAACGAAAGCACTCCGCCGATGCCGTAGCGCATTAGTTTCCGGAACGACCACTTGGTTTCGCCCTCAACGCGATTTGCCGGCGTGTAGGGAAACGGCAATGTCTCGAAACCTACCCAGGCAAACATGCCTTTCGAAAAGCGGAAGCTTTCCGGCATAGAAAGAAGCGCATCGGCCACCCTGCGGTGGAACACGCGAAAATCGGAGGCATCGGGCATGACATTGAGCCGAGAAGTTGCATCGAACGTTTTGTAGAACGCGTGCTTGAAGAAGCTCAGCACCGCGCCTTCGTTTCGATGCTCTTGGAATGCGGCTACGCAATCGGCGCTAGGGTTGGCCTGCAGCATGCGGTACATTTCAAGCAACGTTGCAGGAGGCTGTTGCAAGTCTGCGTCCATCAGGCCAACCGCATCCCCTTCGGCATGTTGAAGGCCTGCGAGCAGGGCGCTTTCCTTGCCGAAGTTGCGGGAAAAATCGACCACGACGATACGTTCAGCCGATGCAGGAGTGGGCAGCTCATGCAGCAGGTGCGACGTACCGTCGGAGCTGCCGTCGTTCACCAAAACCAGCTCGTACGACACTCCCGAGGTGGCAAAAGCATCATCCACCGCGCTGAACAGCAGCGGCAGCGATCCTTCTTCGTTGTAGCATGGCACGACAATGGAAAGATCCACCGCAAGCCCCCTTTTCGCTTGATTACCGCGTCCGATTGTACGCCTAGCAGCAAAGCAAACCTAGCGTGTTGCCGAAATGCAACATCTTGGGAAAATAGGGGCAGGGCCCAGATTCCAACTTTGCGAGCCGAGCCGCGTTTGCGATGAAACGCATACGCGAGGTTCAGCGCCAGCCACTATGCCACAAGCGAAAAAGCGAGATCTGCCCTATTTTCTCACCTGCCGGATTTTAGTTTCACAAACACGTTGTGCAGAGCGCCGTTCTTGGCAGCATGAATAGCACCGCCTAGCGCCAGGCACTTCGCCGCATTACGCTGTTGCAGGGGCTTCAAACACAGGCGCAACGCCTGGCTGTCAGCTTGCGCGCAGGGCACCAACTCGTTGAATAACTCATCGGCAAACACACCTTGCAGCCATTCCTTCTGCGCAGAACCGCTCATGCCGCTTTCCTTCTGCTTGTTACGCTCCAACGCCGAAAGAATGTAGCGAGCATACAGCGCACCAAGCGTGGCCTTGGCGCCGACATCAAGCAAGCCCCATGAATCCAGCTGGTTGCGCAACATTTCAATGCGCGCGCGATGCACCTCGTAGTAACGCGGTACAAACTTGCTGGTTAGGTTGCCCGTCTCGCGCTTGGCGTAGCGATATAGCGGTGCGCCAATCACGTTCAGGCCAGGCAAATCTTGGAACACGCGGATGTTGAATTCAATATCTTCGATAAGCGGCAAACCTTCGGTAAAGGTAAAGCCGCCCTGTTGCAGGTAGCTGCGCTCGTACACCTTGTTCCAGGCGTAGCCGTAATGCGTACCCTTTTCGAACTCCAACACGTGCTTACGCAGCTTGGTTTTTCCCAAATGCGCCGATTCCTGGCTGAAAGTGAATTCCTGCACGCGTTCCACCTTGCCACCAGCGTCGTAGAATTCTTCCACATGGCCCACCATAACCACTGGCGCTTCGTGCTGCTGAAGCGAGTTATACACACTCTGCAGAAAGGTGAAATCGTAGCGATCGTCGGGGTCGGGGAACCACACATAGCGCCCCCGAGCAGCGGCAAATCCCGTATTGCGCGCCGCCGAAAGCCCTCGGTTCGCCTCGTGCGAAACAACGCGAATGCACGCATCGGCGGCGGCGAACTGCTGCGCGATGGACAAGCTGCCGTCGGGCGAGCAATCGTTCACCACAATGGCTTCCCAATCGGTGAACAGCTGGTCTTGCAAATCGCCCAAGGCGGCGGCAAGGTAGGGCTCGGAGCTATACGTGGGCAAAACAACCGAAAAGAACGGAGCGCTGGAGGGTTGGGCTGGGACGTCTGCGGTGCTCACCGAACTCGTAGCTTCTGCAACGCCTGCACCGCTACGGGCAGCATCGGCGTAGGCAGCAGCATCGCCGCACCCATGCGCAGCGGCAGCGTCCGCGGCATCGGCGCTCACGGCGCCATTGCGCCCCCGCGAGGCGGACATACCGCTCGCTTCGCCCTTGCCGTGATGTCGTTTTCTCATATGCCCAGCGCCCCTCATGAACTCTAAACGCTTCGGCGTCAGCGCGCGCCGCTATTCCAAATACTTGCTTATGTCAGATATCTTAACAACTACAACGCCATCGATGGTTGCCACCGAACCATTGGCTGGATACAGCGACATGTTCGCGAATTCACTGGAGCAAATAACCTTGGCGCATTCGTCGAACGAGCAGTAGTTGAAGCTCTGCCCCGCAAACCGCTTCATTATCACATCCCAAGAACGCATGTTGTTCTGGTAGTGGTTGTCCCAAACCATGCCCCACTTCGCATAGCTGCTTGCGTGAATGTAGGAATCGCTGGTGTTCGGAAAGTTGCCCGCTTCGGGCTTGCCGGCAATCAATACCTTCGCACCCGCCTGCACATCGGGGTTCGCATCAAGCACGCCGGCAATTCGGGTGGCCAAAGAAGCAGTTTGGTTCTGGCATGCCTGCATAACCTCGGCATCCGCATTCGACTGCAGCGCGTACGACCACGCCCCTACGGCAATAAGGCAACAGCAGCCGACGGACATAGCCTTTGCGGGCATGTGCAGGCGCACATTGCCTCGGTCGGGCGAATCGAGCAAAAGCTGCACCAACAGGGGCAGAAGCAGAAAAGAAGCCATGAAACCGCCCAGCATAAGCAGGGTTGGATACCCGTAGCTGGGAACGATAACCAGGATAACGTTGGCGGCAAAGGGGATAAGCACAACGCAAAGCAGCGCCATAGCGCTCGCCCCCAAACGCTTCACGCTGTTGATCGCAGCAAGACGGACAAACGCAACCGCCGCAATAATCATGCCAACAGCCGCCACGTACACCCAGCCAAAATGGTTCCCGAAAATACCGTGGCTGAACAAGCCGTCAGAAAAGGCAACGTAAGCACTGGGGACAGACGACGTCAAAGAGCCCAGAATGCTGTCAGCGCCAACCGAGGAGGCTCCACCGTAGGCAGAAAGGCTGATGCCCAACGCGAACAAAGACAGCTCGGTTAGCGCGTAGTACAGCACAGCACCCGCCGCGCATACCGCAACGGCAACGCCGAAGAACACCGCAAGCTGCTTGGCGCTGAGCGAATCGGCGCTGCAGCCTTCTTCGCGGTGGGGGTTCTGAGCTTCGCCACGAGCGTCGCATGCCAGCGACGTCAGCGATTCAGAGCCGCCGCAAAGCACACCACCAGCAATTTTGCGTTGCGAGTAAACCAGAGCTTCACCTTGGAAAACCCCGTTTTCTCTGCCGTTGATTCACTTTCTAACCCCAAGATAACCTCCCGATGCTTTCAGCGAGAACCTGGTACCTGTCCCTTTTTCCATCACGGAAAGTCTACTCCCCCTCAAGGTTATTCGCCTCGAGTTTCAGATCCTATTACCAACAAAGCGTTTAACAGCAACATGGGGAAACAGCATTCGTCAAACAAGCCACCGGCACATGGGGCTCATTAGCCCCAGCCCATTTTTATCTCTTTTTGCCAGAGACGCACCGGTGGAACAGGCAACCCGAGCCATAACCTTTATCATAGAAATGTTGAACAAAAACGCACGCTGCGCAGCAATAGCGAAAGGATCCGCCGTGCCCGCAATTAGCTTGCTTATACCCATTTACAACGTGGAGAAATACCTGCGCGAATGCCTGGATTCCGTGCTGGCCCAAAGCTTCACCGATTTCGAGGCAATCTGCATTAACGACGGCAGTACCGACAGCTCCCGCGCCATCGTGCAGGAATATCTTGATGCTGACAGCCGCTTTCGCGTGATCGACAAGACAAATTCTGGCTATGGCGCATCCATGAACCAAGGGCTTGATGCCGCAACGGGCGAATACGTGGCCATACTGGAATCCGACGACGCCTTCACGCCCGATGCACTGGAAGTGCTGCATGACCTGGCAAGCGCACACGGCGCACAAGCGGTAAAGGCCGATTTCTGGTTCTACTGGAGCAAGAACGAAAAGCTGGAACCCTGCCATGTTATAAGCGAAGGGCTCTGCGGCAAGCTGGTTAACCCCCAAAAAGATTTTGAGCCTTTCTATGCAAAGCCCTCTATTTGGTCGGGCATGTACAACCGCGCCTTCCTGCAGGAAAACGACATTCGCTTCCTGGAAACGCCGGGGGCATCGTACCAGGACGCTGGCTTTGCCTTTAAGGTATGGGCAGCAGCAGAGCGCGCTGCGTTTAGCTCTACACAGATTTTGAAATACCGCCAGGACAACGAAGCCTCATCGGTAAACTCCCCCGGCAAGGTGTATTGCGTATGCGATGAATACGCTGAAATGCAGCGATGGCTTGATGAGCGCCCGGCAAAGAAGCAGCATCTACAAGGCGTGCTGGAGCGTATGAAATTCAACAGCTACCTATGGAACTACGATCGTCTTTCCGCTGAACTGCGCGCCGAATTTTTGAAGCACGCCGCGCAAGAACTGAAGGCAGATTTGGACGCCGGCCGCGTTGACCTGGCGTTGTTTGAGCCTTGGGCCGAAGCCGACCTTCGCGCGCTCATCAAAGAGCCTGAAACATTTGCAAAATGCCGCACCGAATACGCAGCGCCCGGCAAGCTGAATACCTTCAAACACTACTACCGCATCGGCGGCCTGCCGCTTATTGCGAAGCTGCTGAAAAACAAGGTGGCGAAACAGTAATGGCAGTCGAAGAACCAACGGTCATCCGCGCTGAAGGCGCCCCCGAGCGCCCTGTTCTTTCCATAATCGTGCCCGTATATAACGTGGAAGACTATCTGGATGCCTGCCTTGATTCACTGCAGGCACAGGCCTTCGGCGATATCGAAATGGTTTGCGTAAACGACGGCAGCCCCGACGGCTCACGCGAAATCCTGGCAAAGCGCCAGATGGAAGATGCGCGCATCGTCATCGTGGACAAGCCAAACGGCGGCCTTTCCTCTGCGCGCAACGCCGGAATTAATGCGGCATGCGGAACCTACATTGGCTTTCTTGATGCGGACGACCGCTTCACGCCCAATGCCTGCCAGCGCATTGCCGAAGCATTCGCCGAAACCAATGCCGACGTGGTTACCTTTGGCGGTTATTGCAACCCCGCAGAAGCCGCGACTCCCTGGATTACGCTGAAGCTTAGCCCGAGGGATGTGGTGTATGACGGCTTCCAGCCTGCCTTGATGTTCGAAGAGCAGAGCACCCCCTACATTCGCACCGCTTGCCGCAAAGCGTTCTTAGACGAATGCGGCATTCGCTTCGAAGAGGCGCTGCCCTTCGGCGAAGACCAGGTATTTTTCTTCGACATTTACCCCAATTCAAGGAAAACGGCGCTGATAAGCGACAAGCTGTACGAGTATCGCATCGAACGCGAAGGCTCGCTTACGTCGAAAACCAATGACGATTTGGAGGCCAAAAGCCGCAAGCACTTACCCATAACCCAGCGTATTTTCAGCGCCTGGAAGAAGCGCTTTGGGTTGGATGAATACAGCACCGAGATTGTAAGCTGGTCTATCGAATTCGTGCTATATGGGCTGTTCTGCTTGCCGGAAAGCGTACGTAATGAACTGCTGACCGAATACTCCCGTATTTTCCGCGAGTTCTGGGGCAACGGAAGCACCAGCGCATTGCAGTTGAAAAAGCACGATCTCAAGCTGCTGGAAACGGCACTAGTCGGAAAGCCCGTTAGCAGCGCCAAGGCGCTACACTTGCGGTTAAGTTGGTTTGTCGAAAAGTACGGTGTCAAAGCCGTTGTCGGCAAGCTGCTTGAAATGAACTAGGCAATAATACGACAAGACCATTTTTCAAATAGCGTTGCAATTTATTAGATTTCCCTTAACGCTTAAACCAGTTGCAACGTACGAGTTCTGCACAGCGCATAAAAAAACAACGAAGCATATCTCGACAAGAAAGCCTACTGCTCCGACGGGAAATACCCAGATTGCATTCCAGCATTGATTGGGGAAATGAGCCGCATTTTAGACTGGTCAAGCAAACCAAAACGTAACGAGCCCTACCTCGACCACTGCATAAACAAACATGACAATGTTCCCTTGTGGGTAATTATGAATAACCTATATCTAGGTCAGGCTTTTCGTTTTTACGATTATCTCCCAGAATCAATCAGGTTTCCCATCGAAAGAAGGCTCAAAGCCTTATATGACGAAACACACTTTGAAGTCAAACGCATTACCCACAAAGACCTGAAAAATGCTTTTGGCCACATCGAAGACTTCAGAAACAAATGCGCCCACGACGAAAGACTCTACTGTGCCCAAATTGACAAATCTGGTAGCACCAAATTCAAAGATGCCATCGATGGCCTAGAACTTGTCTTAGCAGCCAAACAGTTCAGCTGCTTAACAAGGGGAATCACGAACATCATTACCGGAACATAATCCGCAATCCGCGCAATAGAGCCAAAGGACATACTCGCGCTGATAGGCTATTCATTCCTGGAAGAAACCTGCCCTTCCGTAAGCCCACACCACTACAGCTCAGATTGTCATCACAAACAATCAAAACAACCTCAAACAATAACCGCCAGCAAGCACAGCCCTGCCCATATCACCAAAATGGATAGTGAGCATATACCCTCCCTTGTTGACCACTTTACGCTGCCATTTTGCTCAAACTTCAGTTTGAGCTGAAGCGGACATGCCAGGAATCTCAATAGGGCCAAATACGCCACCTGCGGTTATCCCCTTTAGATAGATTCTAGAGCTATCGTAAATCTTCGAAACTCCATAAGACCGCAAATACTCATCCGCATCGTCCCTGCTGGCCTCCTCGGGAAATACGAACTGGGAGCGAGTGGATAAATCGATATCATAAGTTCGCGCATTTTGGTGATGCACGCTAAATGTTGCATCAACGAAAACAGAGGGAAAACTATCCCAATGAGGAGAAGCCTTTATGCCAACTGCCACCTCTCCCTCTTCAACGAGGCCGTCGCATTCGCGACCAGTTGGGGCATCGATTCGCAGACTCATTATTTTGCAATCATCAAATAAAACCTCTAGGGGATTCAGTGCATCTAGACCCATCGGTAACCCTATCTCTTTTCTTAAAAGCTAAAATCCTCGGAAAAAGATCCCGCCTCAAACTCTCTCATCGGATAGTCCAACAACGAGGCAATGTCATACGATGATGCGAACTCATAGCAGCCACCCCCTGGACGGATTTCAGCGCGAGCCACCTCGTTTTCCATTACCTGCGGATTATCGTATAAAACTCGCAAGTAGTTATCAGCCAGCTTGCTTTGCAAAACTTTCCCAGTTTCCCAACGGCTTACCGTTGGAGTCTTCACACCCAGGACTTTTTCGAAGTCGCTTTGACTGAGATTGTGCCTTTTTCTGAGCGCCCTTATTTCCTCTGGAGACATTAAACCGTGTATCTCGGCATACTTGCTAAGAAGCTTTTTCGAAAATTCCTTAGCAGCCTTCGACGAATATTCGACCTCACCACATGAAGCGCATTCAAAATGCTCAATATCCTGCACTGTTATCACTTCACCATGAACCGTCTCCGATACAGGAGAGACGACCTCTTTCATCTGCCCGCCGCACTCGGTACAAAGCATCTCTTCTCCTTCTAATGAAGCATTCCTTCAGCGTTAAGAGACAAAACCCTAACCCTTAGGCTGCCTCCCTCGATGAAGAACTTGACATACCATTCTTCTCCATAGCAATTAACATATCGATAGACATCAGCGATAACACCCGGGATTTTCTCAAGCTGAATCGATTTAGAAAAATCGCTCTCGCTAATTGACTCGAAAACATCTTCCACAACCTCGTCAACAACATAGCCGTGATTGCCCAAATGCCCAAGGACACGTTTGGTTACCGTATAGCTGCCTTCTCGAATCATGTTTTTCACTACCGTTAAATCATATAACGGTTTATTACCCTTTGGCATTAATTCCTCCATAAAATTTAGCATCATGCTAAATTACAGGCAGCATAATAACCTGCTTGAACGATACGAGCCTTATTCTCTTCATTTGATTTTAGCAGCTGGCGGACAATATCAGTACATTTGTTCTACTGCACAAACAGTACCTATGGAACACGAAGCGCAATATTGATTCGTTTGCCTCCATAAGAACCGTTTCGCGCTTTCCCTATCTTGGTCGACTTCAGAAACTTATGGGCGCAACCTAAAACCCCCTGCATTCATGGGGGGGTTCCTATAGCTTAGTCAACCCCAATTCTCCGATTCAGGCAAGAATGCTCGCGCGAGCCCAGGAGGGCTGGATTGGATCTGCAACACAAATTTAGACAAGCCTCAGAGGGACAGCCCTGCTTCCCTGAGCTCGACCGGGGTCATGTAGCCCAAGGTCGAGTGGATCCTCTTGTTGTTGTAGAACCACACCCACTCGTTGACCCTCCGCCGAAGATGCTCGGTGTCGGGAAACGACTCGCGGTGGACGAGCCCCCTCTTCAGGCTGTTGTTGGCGGACTCGATCACGGCGTTGTCGTACGGGCAGCCCTTCTCCGACAGGGACCTCTCGATGCCGAAGACCTCGAGCATCTCGTCTATCGCGGCGTTGGCGAACTCGCTTCCGCGGTCCGTATGGAAAACCTGGATGTCGGACAGGGGGAACCCCACGATGGCGAACGCCGCCTTCACCAGGTCGGAGTCGCGCCAGTCGCCGACCGAGTGCCCGACGATCTCGCAGTTGTAGAGGTCGACCAGCAGGCAGACGTAGCTCCACTTCCGCCCGGTGCGCACGTACGTCAGGTCGCCTACGACATAGGTGCGGGGCGCGTGTCCGTCGAAGCGCCTGTCGAGCAGGTTGGGCAGCGGGGCCTCGTTCGGCTTCGACCCCGCGGGCCGGTATTTCTTCCGCGCGTACGCGCTGACCAGGTTGTTCTCCCTCATGATGCGCGCGATGCGCCTCCTCGAGGCGACGATGCCGCGCTTCTCCAGCATCATCTTTATCTTCGGGGCCCGTACTCGCGGAACCCCTCCTCGTGGGCCCTGACCACGTCGTCGGCGATCGGGTCGCGCGGCCTTTCGCCCTCGGGATGCGACAGCATCCAGTAGTCCGTCGCCCTGGGAACGCCTAGTATCCTGCACTGCGCCGATACTGGGTAGCGGCAGGCGTTGGCCGCTATCACCGTCACTTTCGTGCGAATATCAGCGCCGCTTGTTTTAAAACGTCGACCTCCATGCGCAGCCGCCTGTTCTCGCGGCGCAGCTCGATGAGCTCGGCTTCCTCGGCGGTGCGGTTGTCGCAGGCCCTGGTCGATCCGGTCTCGCGGATGCCCTTGACCCAACGGTGGAGGGCGGAATGGCACAGGTCGTACTCCTCGTATATCTCCGAGGCCGGCTTGCCGCTCTCGTACATCTGCACTATCTGCCGCTTGAACTCCTCCGAGAACTTCCTCGGATGCCTGGGGTCTGCCATGCCGGGACCTTCCTCTCGATGTCTTTCAGTCCCTCACCAATCTGTCTAATACAGTGCAGCAAATCCACCAGGAGGCAAAGGAGGCAGAGGGCCGTGGAGCCGGGCGACCCGCGGCTGAACCTTGTAGAGCGCGCCTTCACCGTAGGCGAGAAGAACAGGCTCTGAGCGGGCGACATCACCTACATACCAACCAGCGAAGGGTGGCTCTACCTGGCCGTCGTGATCGATGCGTTCTCGCGCAAGGTGGTGGGGTGGTCGATGGCAGAGCGGATCACCGAGAAAGTGGCGATAGACGCCATCGAGCAGGCAGTGGGCAGGGAGCTCCCGCCCGACGACGGGAGCCTCGTCTTCCACGACGACCGGGGATGCCAGTACATGTCGCGCCTGTTCCAGCGGTGCCTGGAGTCCCATGGGATCACCCAGTCGGTGTCGAGGCCAGGCACCCCGCTCGACAATGCGGTCGCCGAGTCGTTCTTCAAGACGCTCAAGCGCGAGCTCGTCAAGGGCAGGAGTTACCGGGACAGGGAGGAGGCGAGCCAGGATATATTCAAGTACATCGAGCTTTACTACAACCGGGTCAGGCTGCATTCGCACCTGGGGTACATGTCCCCAGAAGACTACGAGCGAAGATGCGCCTAGAAAATCTTATATAAATGTCTAATTTGGGCTACCCACTCCAGGGCTACGCCTTGTAAGCGGTCCAGGAAAATGTCCGCACCCCCATGTTATGGAAATCAAACATCAGTGGGTCACGCTGCTCTAGAGTGGGGTTGATATCGTTGCCGCGGTGACCTCGAGCTCGACAGCACTATCGGAAACCCCGCGCCAAGAGCTTCACGGCACGGCCCTCTGCGGCGCCCGGCTTGGCAAAACCCACCGGACCTGACGAGCGCGCCCACCCTGCTGGGGCTAGCGACGCATGCCCAGAGGAAGAGCCCCCCTATGTCGAGCCCAGCAAACCAAACCGATACTCGCCTACAATACCTGAAATGGAATATAAAACGATTCCATCTCCACAGATAACCGGAGTTCCCAAAACTGCAAAAGATCGGTGTCAATGTCGCCGACGGCGGCGCAACAGGTAAGCAAGAAACCTAAAGCGGCTAGGCCTCATAAGATCAGATACAATTCTTTCTATAGCTAAGGCTGAACATGCAACCAAGCATAATTAATGGGCAATTTTTTAGCGAAAGATCATCTTATGAAGATAAACTGGCTAAATAATGGGTTTATAACAAAAGAAATGCGTTCTCCCTATGTTGTAGAAAAAGACAACGAATACCTGCCCTGTCTTGAAAAACTATACAAACACGTTTTAGCACAAGCAACAAAAGCGGGAGCCGACAAGAAAAGCCTAGAAATAATCAGACAATACAGCAGCAAAATATTGAATGCGCTTGAAACGTATTACATGGCCGACATCGAACAAAGCAATCTAATCATCAGAAAGCTGATCGAAGATGTTAGCTCTAATCCTTTTGCGGTCTCCAATCTGGCAGAAAGCTGCGCCTTCCCCAAATCACGAAACGGCGAGATACAGTTTTATCGATGTCGCATCGGAAACCCCACATGCGATTTTTCAGCAAAAGACTTACTCCATCTCCCCAGATCGGCTAGGTCAAAAGCGGGAAACTACAGATTCAGCATACCTGGTAACCCCAGCCTGTATCTCGCAAATTCTTCTTATGGATGCTGGATAGAAACAGGGTTTCCTTCAGAAATCGAGTTCAACGTATCACCTATTTTATTGGATGGCAGTCAAAAAATTCTCAATCTCGCAGTCTATGTAAGGGATTTTGGAAACCTGAACGACCTCGCCAACGACCGGGTACATTGTTGGCTCAAGCTGCTTATGTTGACAATTGCTTCTTCTTTTCGCATTAAAGAAGAAGGCCGATGTTTCAGGTCGGAATACATTGTCCCTCAGTTGATAATGATGTCATGCAAAAAAATCGGGCTCGATGGAATTGCCTATTTCTCAACTCGCGTATCCGATGTTGCATTTGCACGTTGCGCAATCAATCTAGCATTATTTGTTGAGTATGAAGACGAAGGATCCTCTCTAGTCCGACATATGAAAATCGGAGATCCAACAAACTATTTTCTTTATAAACAGCTTTTGCCTTCCATAAAACAATCCGACTATGAACTTGCTTCAATAAATCACCCATTTATCACAAATATCGGGAAATACGAAAATCAGCATCCTTATCAAGAAACAGAGTTTTTTGAATTCGATAAGTATCTTTTTAAGACCTGGTCTGACCAACGGCATAAAGCCGGCAAAGACGATATTTAATTGCGCATCGCAATCCATCTATAAGCACACGCCTCATTACGATCACTCAGCTGATGGCATGTAGGCAAAAAAGATTTATCGATAAACAAGCAAATCGTCTACCGAGAATGAATAGAACATTACAAAAAAAAAATCACTCAACCTGCAAAAAAGGTGAATCATTGACCCCACCAATTTCAATTATCATCCCCATATACAACACCGAAAAGTACCTGCAGCAGTGTCTCGAATCGATTTCAAAGCAAACTTTCATAGACTTCGAGGCCATCTGCATTGACGATGGCTCAACCGACAACTCCCCTGCCATCATGGACGCATTTGCCAACAAGGATGCCCGCTTCAAAGTCATTCACAAGAAAAATTCTGGATACGGCGCAGCGGTAAATACTGGACTCGCCATGGCAAAAGGCACCTATATCGGAATCGTCGAACCCGACGACTACATTGAACCCAACATGTACGAAACGCTCTACAACTCGGCGAACGCCAACGATTTCCCCGACATTGTTAAAGGGGCATATTGGCGCGTGCTTAACGCCGATTCACCGCAACAGGAAATCAAGCCAGCAAACTACTTCCATCGGATCAAAACCGTAGGCAGGTCGTTTAAACTCGAGGATGACGCAGAATTCCTTTACCATCACCCGAGCATTTGGACCGCCATCTATAAAAGGAGCTTCCTCGACAAAAACGAAATACGCATGCCGGAAATCCCAGGCGCAGGCTGGGCAGACAACCCCTGGATGATGGAAACGCTCCTCGAAGCCAATAGCATCGTATATGTGGATGAATGCCTGTACTTTTACCGCGAAACCATCCCCGGGTCTTCCTCCTTGGTAAAAGACCCCGCCATCGTCTACAATCGCTGGCTCGATATGGACGAGATCATAAAGGCCCACTCACCTGTATCATCAAACATACTCGAGGGCCATTACAATCGTGGTTGCGCTTACTTGAAAGAACTAAGCGACCGATTCAACACAAACGACAGCGAGATCAAAAAAGCAATAAATCGAATGACGGCCCAAATAGATGCCAAAATAATCACGGAATCGGATAATATTCGACCTGAATATAAAAAAGCATTCTTTCAGGCAAAGAGTCCACTAGCCTGGACTATATATAGAGCCAAACATAAGCTATCGCGATAATAGCCAGAACGACAACTCAGGAGTCCCTCCATGGCAACCCCCTTAGTAGACAAAATGCCCTCTTCCAAAAAAGCGGTCAGAATAGTTCAAGATCAAAACGTTGAGATCTTGTCGCGTCTCGAAGCGATAGAAAACGGGATCAACCGAAATTTTGCGCGCATCGAGCAAGCAGACAAGGGGGTCAACGATAACGTCAACTTTCGCTCGGAATGGCTTAGGTCGGCAAACCAGAGCGAAAACAATAGACTAGAAACAATGCTCTGGGAACTCTATCGAAAAGAGGGGGAAGACCTGTTAGAAGCAAAATGCAGATTCTTCTTCGGGTTATCGCCAGCAACAGGTGGCTTGAGGGCCCTACAACTCGGCTGCGCGCAGCTCCTCAAAGAATTCGATTCATTATGCTCCGAGCACAACCTTCGCTACTGGATCGCCTTTGGCACCCTTCTAGGCGCAGTACGCCATAAGGGCTTCATCCCATGGGATGACGATAGCGATCTTGGCATGATGCGCTCCGACATCGTAAAGCTAATTGAGCTCATGCAAAACGACGACAGATACAGGGTTTCAATAATTTACGATGCATGGAACTTCTGTAAACAAGTGCGATTCATGTACTCGGACATCAAGAACCCCTGTTTCCTTGATCTCTTTATTTTCGAAGAGACCTCCAACCCATCCGAAGACACATTCGATTCCCTTAACCAGCTACGAAATGAAATGATCGAGGAGCTCAAAACGGCATCTTTCTTCCCCGAGTGGAAAGAGAAGGAATTCATCGATCCCTCAAACCCAATTTCCAGCCAAATCGAAACGGTCTTTCAGAGCTATAGAGCAAAAGCTATTGAAAAGGATCTCATCAGCGACAAAACCGACGAACAAGGGATGGTGTGGGGAATCGAAAACCTCAACGATCTAAATGGTTATCGCTGGATCTGCAACAAGGACAATGTGTTCCCTCAACGTACATTGGCATTCGAAGGCGTAGCGTGTAAAGCGCCTTCCAACATCGACAAATTCCTTACCGAAGTGTATGGGGATATCTATCGACTACCTCGAGACATGGGGACCCATTGCCCCCATGTCTCTCAAGAACAAATTGCCGCGCTAGGCCAACCCGACGACGAGCGCGACTAACGAAGCATTCGTCGCAGCTTCCCAAGCAAACGCCTTGGGAAGCTGCCCGGAGGCAGCATTTCATCCTTCAAAGAAAACTCTGGCTTCTCGGTTAAAGCAAGCAACAGAGATTCATAAGCTCTTGACTGTCTAGCCTCCGACCAAAACGGGAAGCTATACAGGGCAGCTGGATCGAATAACGGCAGGCAACCCGGAAAATAGCTCAAAGCCACACAAGGTTGAGCGTTTTTCCATTCGCAAGCACGGTCGTTGGGAACCCATGTAGCAACCTCGGAAGCATCGAGCACGGGATACGCAGCCGAATAATCTAAAGCCTCGAACCCAAGGCGCGTCATCAAAGCGCTACGAATAGCAACCACCTCTATAGGCAGCCAAAAAGGCTCTTTTGTATATCCGCGCTCCTTCTTTAGAAGGGCATGATCGGCTCGAGCTTTCGACATCAAAGCCGCAGCATCACATTGAAGCGACTCGCATAGGAATTTATATTCGCCAAAAAGCTCGTCAGGCTCAAAACAGCGAGGCATTGCAGCCATCACCGCCGAATCAAGCATCGAGCCTCCATCGGTAAGGTCGAGGTATGCAGCGTTCAGCTTTTTATTGAACGGCCTGTTAAGTTCGGTATTTAGAAAAACACCGTTAAGGGCCCTCCTGGAAGAAACAACGCTGCCCTGAACGAGCTTCGACGGATCATCAAGAAACAGGGCACACCCCTCCAACCAGACAATTGGATCGGCTAGACCTTCCTCGCTCTTAACAATCGCAGGCGCCAAAAGAGGCAGCAACACCTGAACATCAAACTTGCCAATGCCGTTCGGGAGACCACCCAGCTCTACGCTATCGACAACAGCATCATTAATTTCCAGATTCGAGGGAACGGCGCCTAGCAAGCGACTAAATTCTTCGAACCTAAATCCAGGATCCCTGATCAAAGTAAGAGAGTACCTACGCCCAGAATCAAGATGACGCACCATGCTTGAAACAGAAACAGCCAATTCAGCGGCAGAGCCATCAATATACTGCCAGAAAATATTAACGGCATTCCGCTTTGCTTCAAGGAAAGCAGGTTTAGGGGTTTCGTCAAAGAAAACCAATGGGATCTCGTTTACCGATACCCCCTCTTTGCTCACATGCGCAACAAAAACGCTGTATAGCACTTCACCGAGGTAGCCACAAATACGTTTTTGCGTGGCGGTAAGCCCTTCGTATGAAAACTCTGAATCGAATTTGCCCAGGATAGAAAACTCAAATTCGCACAGTCGATCAAATAACTGTCTCTTCATAATGAAACAGTTGTACCCAAGATACTTGTCGCCGTCGAGATACGAGACGAGCTCATCGCGATAATCGGGCTGAAGCTCTTCGCAAATCGAAATAAGACGGTCAAATGCCTCGTCCGAAACTAGACCATAGGCAACCATATGCTCTCTAATAGTTTTTTGGGGACCATCTGGAGTGGGAACACCTTTTACCGACCAATACGGAGCCCGCACCAGGTCATAGGGCTCGACATTATTTCTGATTGCAAGCTCGTCGGCGATCATATAGTCATTGATCGAGTAGGGCGACAGGCACTTATCTTCTATCTGAGCATGATCATTCGCTTTATGGCTTTTGCCATCAAAGCAAAAATAACGGCGATAGTGGCACTGCCCAACATAATCAGCACTCAAGTTCTTCCATGCCCAATACTGACCGCTCATTTCGCAGAAAGTGAAATTCCTGGAAGAAATATTCTCACCTTCGTCGTCACGCTGATAGCCTTCTATGGTTGCCTTCCCCAAAGAGCCCACATGAACAGGAATAAACATATCGTTCTTGGGGGTGCATACCGACTTATGGCAAGATACCAGTATTTTAATATCAGGCTGCTCTGACAACTGATTTCCTTCCGATTAAGCTTTCAGCTTAAACTGATCCCGATGTTGTGCGTGATACTCAATCATCGACTTGGTCTGAGCGCCACCATAACCAAGGTGGCCAACCACAACGTTCTCGTTCACAACCATTACTCTTCCGGTAAAGCATGCATAGTTGCAAATGTGCTCTTCGTCGTCGCCCAACCCATACGGACCGCCAACAAAGGTTAAGGGAAAATGTCCAAATTCCTCCCAAGCATCACGCGTAAACAATATAGCGCCGATACTATAGCGAATAGGGCAGATGGAGTACGAGAATCCTTCACGTTCCTCGGAGAAACGTTCGGTCAAAGCATCTATATCACGCAGAATAGGACTGGATTCACCCCACATATATTGAGCGACTTTCGGCTCATCGATAACCTGGCGATTATGATGCAGACCATCCGAATACTTCATATCGGTCAAACCCGTTGAACGAAAATCATCCAACAACCCAAGCTTGTCGAGAAGACGCAAATGACCATAGCAGCTCACGTTAATAAGAGGAGAAACGAATGCCGGCTTGTAAAGAGAATCCCTCTCAAGCCTTTGATAGGTAGACATCAAGACCTCAAAGAAGCCTTTGGTAAGGAACATATCTTCGTCAAGCTTGTAGATCCATTTTGCATTTGGATGACATTCTATTGCGATATTTTGCACAACCGAGAGATGGTTTACGCTCGTGGAGAGATACGACCAGTCGTTTTTCGCAGCAAGACCCTTAAGCTCATCATTAACGAGCCCGCTTGTCATTATGCATACGTCAACATCGTCCGGGACAAAAGCCGCAAGTCGTCCGAAGACGTCTTCCCACAATGTCGGCTTATAGCCCGCCAAAACTATGCATAGCTTCTCGCTGCCCTTGCTGCGATCAATGAAATCATGGGTTCCGGACTCGATCTCATCGACACGCTTACGTTGCTTGGAAAGTCTTCGCGCCTCAAATATAGAGCTAAATGCAGCATTCCTATTCAGCAGTGAATAAGTTGATTCTTTTACACCCATCAAGCCTCCATGGCAGTATACGCAACCTTACTTACTTTCTATAGCTGGCTGATCCTGTACAGCCTCATGTCACCGCGCGAAAGAACAACCTCAAATCCGGGCGTCGAATCATCGACAGCAAGCATCCCATCCCATTCAGACTTTTTGAAAAAAGCATCATAAAACGTAGAATCAGGGTCATCCTCTTCGTCTAGCTTCAAATAATAACTAACCCCCAAGGATTCGAGTGCATTTTTCGCATCAGGATCATCAACATAGCAATTCAGCTTATGCTGGACCACCTGACACTCTTCGTCTTTGCTTGAGTAAAATTGAGTATATTCAGTCCTTAAACCGCATACCGAATAGGCAAATACGCTCCCATCATAAGGAACGTTAAGCGCTGGTTCTTCGCCGACAACGTCCTTGCACTCCAAAAGAAATTCTTTCTCATCGGCCGTAAGCGAAACGGCACTTTTCGCAAGCTCGTCTAAGCGCGACGCCCTATCCCCAAACGCCGTATTAACGTAACCGTTACCGGCATCGATATGGCTGGGGCAAAACACTCCGAGACAAACAGCGGCGGAGATCACAGTAACGCACCACCTCCGAGATACTGGACCAATTCCTTGCTCAATAAGAGAGATCAGCACTTTAATCAAAAACGCAAACCCTATAGTCGCTAAAGGGATCAGGAGCAAGACTGCATTTGCCGCAATTCGGTCAACATCGTTGTACCAAAAGCCAGTAAAAAACGAGGGACCTTTGCAGCCAGCAACAACATATCCAACAAAGAAAAACAGTAGAGGAAAAAGAATCCACCTCAGCCTCTTTTTGGCCAAAACAGCAAGAATGCCTAGCAGGGTCAAAATAGAAAGAACAGGTTGAGCAACTGTATTCCGATATCCAAAATCAGCAAAATCTATAGCCGCCTGGTAAGCGGTTCCAGTATAGGGGATGCAGTTATAGTGGGTCACGGAACTCAAAAATGGAAGCTTATAGCAAACAAGCAAGAAGATAACAGCGGCCATGACAAACGCAACGGAAGCAACTACACCATACTTCCTATCGTCAAGCTTCTGAATAATTAATTGCGCCATAAATGGACTCAATACCACAATAGCTGTAAAAACAGCATTGGGTTGCGCAAATAGTTCATAGGCCAAACCAGCAAAAACGATTAGAGCGTATGAGATCTTCTTGCACCTGCTGCCCTCCTCAAAAATTTGCATGAATGCAGACATCAAGGCTGGCAAGACCGCCAATGCTGCCATATTCGAATAGAGGGGACCAGCGACCAAAAAGCCCCAAGGGAAAGCCGAAAATGCCAAAACAACCAACGAACCGAGAAGAATGGGAAGGCGTTCTCCCTTGAACAAATATGCTAAAAACAAGTACATGGACCCAGGAAAAACGCAGAATGCAAAGACAAAAATTGAGGTGTTCTCTGCAAGTGATGAAGCCGTACCCGTCAGTGAGCCAACTAAAGCTGCAACAACATGAAAAGCAGCAGGATAATAGCTCATATCATCGCTAAAGATTGAAGCATGCAAGGATGAATAACAACCAGATTCGATGAACTTCGTAATCAGGTTCAAATGGTAAGCGTTGTCGAACTCCTGAACAAATGACCCTGGTCCATCGAGGTTCCAGACAAAATACCAGAATCCAAGAGCTATTCCAACGACAATATAAATACAAAAATGACACCATGAGAGCCCAGGGATTGCTAGACGATTATCCCGAATGAATATATTTCCCGCAAGCATGATCATCGCGGTTGAAACAGCAATAGCAAGAACAACAGGGAGGGGGCCAGATACCCCAATAGAAGTAAATGCGATTCCAATAATAACCAATTCAGAAACGCTAAGGATTGGAGAAAGCGCTATTTGCTCAGGACCCCTAAACCCAAAACATCTAAGCTGAAGCGCTCCCGGCAGATACACCAAAACGGCACATGCGAATAATGCAACCATAAAAGAAAACCACATGGGCTAATTTCCTATCAATTCAGACATCTGTCAATTTACCTTACATCTATCCAAGCCGGAGAAAGCAGACATACGAATCCGCAATAGGCCGCTCAACAATAGCCAGCGCACCGCATTTCGCTACCCCCCCCTATCTACCGATAGCTCTGCGTCCTTGCATCCCAGGATAGGGAATAAAAGAATTGTCCGAGTCCTGAGCAAAAGAAAATGGTCCATCTAGGGGAATTACATAGTTATAAATCGCAATTGCGAAGGAAAATGCAAGGGCGAATATGACAACTTTAAAAGCCGGAAGATCTGGCACTGTAAAAGCAAAGTCGAACCTGCTGCGGGCGATAGCCCCAATAACAGCCACCGCAATCGCAATGCAGAGCAGTTCAACCATGATAAATCCAGAGCTCGTAAAGAGCCCTAATGCACTATTTAAAATGGAAACGGTAGCCAGCAGAAAAACAACGCATAATGGCGCACTCAACAAAGAAAAAAGGCGATCTCTGGATACCCCATACGCGAATAGAAAACCTGGACACAGCAATAAAGCCACCAAACAAATGGACAAGCAGAAAAATGAAAGCCACATATGCTATTTCCGTTCTCCTATGCAGGGGCAACACGCAACTGCGATATTTACCGCAAACCCCCTCAATAATCTCAAAGTCAATTCGAATCAAATATTGTTCACACGCGCAAACTACTAAACCATGATGGTCGCATCGCCCAAACAATTGCCTATACTAGGATGCCAACAAATGATCAAGGCTGCTGCTTGTCGGCATTTAACCACCCGACAAGCAGTTATATGTAGTCCAGATACCAGCTTCACGCATGTTTATACGCCCAAACACACACGGGAACGTTAGAGAATCCGGCGCTCACGTCCAGTTTCCTCATCGCCTTCATCCCTTTTTAGGAGATCATTGGAGTATCTCTCAAATTTTTCAATGGCAAGAAGCTGAGTGAGCTCTTTTATTTTTGTATCCATTTGGGAGACCTTCATATTTAAACTGAAGCACAGAATAAGAAGAACGAAAATAAAAAAGAGGAATACAAAATTGACCGTCGAATAGACTCCTGCAAGCTCAGCAAGAAAGTCAAAGATTCCAGGAAAAACGCTTAGAACAAATAGCACCCCTGAAAAAAGGATCCATGCCATCGAGTCCTCAAGCCTTATTTTCGAGCTCCTGACCTTCCTCATAACAAATAAAAGAGTCATGAGGGAAACAAGAACCAAAACGACGCGCAGCGTTAAAGTCATTTAGCAACCACCGCCAAGGCGCTTGCGAAATAGTTGGATAAAGAAGATGGAGATGGTCATCCGCGTCATGTAAACTACGGACCTCCATGGATTAAGGTAGCTTTCTCCAGCATACCTATCGGCCATTTTTACGGGAACCTCAATTACCTTCGCGTCGGCGCGTTTTATGAGGTAAGAAACAGTATCGGGTTCTGGCCCGCAATTGAGTCCATTTGCCATATATGCAATCATTTTCGAATTGAAGGCCCTCATTCCCGAGGTTGGATCTTTTATTACTTTGCCTGTCGTTATCTTAATCGCCCAACTAATCAAATTGCTGCCAAGCATGCGCATCGAGTGAGGCTTTTTCGTGTCTACAAATCTTGAACCAATCACAATGTCGGCATCAGAAACAGCTTCAACCATTGAGTCTATGTACTCAGGCAGATGTTGACCATCGGCATCAAATTGAATTGCGCAATCATAGCCGTGCCTAAAGGCGTATTTCATTCCTGATTGAAATGCCCCAGCAAGACCAAGATTGGTCGGTAAATCAAGAAAAGGATACCCGTTGTCTCTGCAGACTTGGGCAGTGCCGTCTTTTGAGCCATCGTTAACAACGAGGAAATCAACCTGAGGGCTTTTTTCGTTCACAGAATCGACTGTTTTTTTCAGTGACTCTTCTTCATTGTAGGCGGGAATAATTAAAAGCGTTCTCATTGTTTTTCCTAGGTACAGTGCATAATTTTTTTAATTTTAACACTTTGGTAAGATAAATTTATTCTTCTGGAGGCGAACCATCCCTCCTGTTAAACAGAAAAATCTTCACTCGATAAAGAGAGTAGATGCCCAATGAAGGTTTCGGCAATTGTCCCCGTATACAATGTAGAGGATTATTTGGGCAGATATCTCGACAGCCTCATCAAACAGACCCATCAAGATTATGAAATTATCTGTATTAACGACTGCAGTCCCGATGGCAGCGCAGAAATCCTCGACAGCTATCAATACGAGCATCCTGGCTTGATCAAGGTTTACCATAATGAAAATAATCCGAGCCTGGGCAAAACAAGAGAACAATCGCCCGGCCTTGCAAATGGGGATTATATACCATTCGTGAATAATGGCGATTGCGTAAAGCGCAACTACATCTCAAGCTACACTGATGCGCTTGAGGAAGGCGACTACAATATCGTCATAGGAGACTACATCCGAGATGTCGCAAGCAAGAAAACAGCCCATCTGCTGAGCAATAGCGTTTTGAGCTCGGTAACGTACGCCATCGCATGCGCAAAACCGTTCAAGAAGAGCCTCATCGTTAACAACCTCGGATTCGCTGGGGGGGGTATCGTGGGTCCTCATTCGTAGGGCATCTTTTTCAATCCGTTTACCTCACGAAGAAGCTTTTGAGTCAAAATCGATGTAATGCAAGTTAAATCAGCAAGTTGCTTTTCTTTAATACGAGCAGGACATTGTCAATAGGCAAATGGGCCCGACCTCGACTCTTTCGAACTGAACTGCGCCCCAAATCTGCAGAAGACCCCTATAGTTGGACAGAAAATGTTCTGCCTCTTCTATAGGGGTCTTCTGCATTAAGGGGGGGGTTGATTTGCTGAGCAAGGATTACTCCGCTGAGTTCAAGCGGCGCTTTGCGGACAGGTACGCCGACGGGGCGACCATCACCATGCTGCAACACGAGTTCGGCCTTACGAAGTCAACCGTGAAGCTTTGGAGGAAGAGGATCGACCAAGGCGGCGTCGGGGCTATAGGCAGGCCGAAGAAGAACAACCGCTACCCCAGGAGTTCAAGCTTCGCGTCGTCGGAGCCTATCTACGTGGTGAGGGCGACTACAGAGACCTTGCTCTCGAGCATGGCGTGCGCAACTGACCTGTATCGTTCTTTCGGACACGCATGCTAGAGACTTAGATGCTTTAGAATGCGTTCAACGGCGACCGAGAGGACGGTATGCCATGCCAAATCCAGCCGCCGACTACATCATCTCGACGGGTAGGCCGATAACGGAATGCTGCGCAGAACTCGGCCGTGTACTTGGGAGATGGCGTTCCCATCGTGCCCCCCCTTCCCCGCTTTCGGTCATCATGCCGAAACGGAAATCCACTTAACAACGGATCTGGGGTAGATTCAGATTCAGGTTCATAGATACGAAACCATATCGGGCTCTGGGCCAAAATTGAGCCCTCGCGCCATTTGCTCGATCATACGAGCGTTAAACGAGCGCATTCCGGAAGTTTGATCTTTTATCGTTTGGCCAGCTGTTAGTTTGATTGCAATTTGAATCAAATTGCTCCCCAGCATGCGCATCGATCTAGCGCCCCAAGAATAAAGCGAGAACCGATAGCAATATCACTTGTTTCGATAGCCTTCTCTAATGCAGGTATATACTCCGGCAAATGCTGGCCATCTGCATCAAGCTGAATTGCGCATTCATAATGGTGGCGATATGCGTATTTCATGCCAGCCCGAAAGGCATCCGCTAACCCAAGATTCGTCGACAAATCGATGAAAGGGTATGAGCTCCTGCGACATACGGCAACTGTGTAGTCTTTGGAACCATCATTCACGATTAAGAAATCTACACTCGGGACGACAGCCCTCAGCGTCTCTACGGTGGCTTCAAAGAATCCTCCTCGTTATATGCGGGTATAATATAATCGTATTCAACTAAGATGCCAATTGATTCGTTTTTTCCTAATTATACGATAGGCCCAAAACCTACCGCGCTGGTTGGCAAATTTTAAAACGTATTCGAGCAACAAAGCATCCCCGTATCGGGTGCGCCGTCAACCAAAGGGTCGGGAGGGCCAAGCGATTAAACTCCCATTTCGCCACGCAAAGAAACAACAGAATCATAGAAATTCCTCTTGGCTTTGTTAAAACTATTGTCTCAATTATATTGTAACTATGCCACTTTAAGCCGTAGCTATAAAACGTGTATATGCTTATTCACGCGCTGACGTCACCGGACGCTCCGCTAAAAAAGTTTCAGACGTCTGTGCATTAGCTATTCAATCTACACAGCATGGGAGAAAGATGAGAGTATCGATAATTGTGCCCATATACAACGTTGAGCTGTATCTTGCTCGTTGCTTAGATAGCCTTGTCGACCAAACGTATGACGACTATGAAATAATATGCGTTAACGACTGCAGCCCAGACAACAGCGCCGCTATTGCGAAAGACTATTCTAATCGTTTCCCAAACTTAATTAAGTTAATAGAGAATTCAGAAAACCTAGGACTGGGAAGAAGCCGCGAGAGGGCACTAGAGTTTGCATCTGGAAACTACGTAATGTTTGTAGATAGCGACGATTACGTCAAACGAGACTATATCGAAACTTACGTTAACAGCCTTACCGAACAACGCTACGACATTGTCGTCGGCGGCTATATCCGTGATGTCGACGGGAAACTAACCGAGCACATTCTAAGTGATTCGGTATGGAGCACAACAACGTACGCCATGGCCTGCGCAAAGCTCTTTAGACTCGACTATATAAAAAGCAACAATCTTCAATTTACGGATGTTAGCTGTGGTGAAGATATCTACTTTAGCATGTGCGCCTTTTATTGCGGAGCCCAGGTTAAGGTGCTCAAGTACGCTGGATATTATTACTACTTCAATAGGAAGTCTATTACAGGATCCATGAATTCCGACAAGAATCACGAGCGAATCATGTCGGAGCTATTCACTGCTTTCCTGCGACAACATGACATCAAGGCCCTCCCCGAAAGCAAGCAACGCGTTATCGAATATACATATCTAGCCAATATGGTTAACGCTCTCGTTGTCTTCAACAGGGGCTGCGGAATTAAAAAGATGAAGGAGAAATACGACTTCGTATTCTCTGACGCTGAAGAAAAATTTCCCAATTACCGAAACAACCCATACATTGGAGTTTTCCGGCCAAAAGGACAAACGCTAAAAATCAAGCTTGGTGTTGGCGTGATAATTGGGCTTCACAAGATTCATTTAGACAAGCCCCTGCTTTATTTGATTTCTTTGCTTTAGGATTATAATGAGTTTCGCAAAACGTAGAATTGTTTTTTTCTCCGCTTACTACCCGCCGCATTTGGGCGGTGTTGAAAAGTTTACGCAAAATCTCAGCAAAGCACTGACGAAAATGGGGCATGAAGTCTTGATCGTAACTTCATCCTTAAATAAACCTGCCGATATAGCCGAAAAAGAAGATAAGAAGATTCGTGTCATCGAAATAACTTCGAAATCCATTATGGATGACCGCCTCCCCATCATCACTTCCCCAAAGTCAATCCAACACACCATACGGCGTGTCAACAACTACAACCCAACTGATATAGTTATCAACACTCGCTATTATCCACTGTCTCTTTTGGGCTGTAAAATTGCAAAGGGACTCGGTCTTCGCCCTCTTGTAATCGACCACAGCTCTGGCTATTTGTCGCATGCTAAAACGCCCACTGGCTTTGCCATGCGCAAATACGAGTCTCTCGTAACCTCCTTGATGCTATCCAGCAATCCGGTTTTTGCCTCCGTTTCCCAAGGTGGCTCGAAATGGCTATCCTCAATTGGTTTAAGTTGCAGCGGCATAATACCGAACTCGCTTGATGCAAAAGCTTATAAAGAGCTAGCCAGCGATCGCAACTGGAAAAAAGAGATGCAAGTTGAAGAATCAAACTTCGTAATCGTTTTCGCAGGTAGGCTAATTCCAGAAAAAGGACCTCTTAAGCTAATTAACGCTGCAAGGCGCTTATCAAAGACACATAGCGATTTCGTTGTCGTCATAGCCGGCGATGGCCCCTTGAAAGAAACGATTTCGCTAATCAACGAACATTGGCTTAAATTTGTTGGCAAGCTAGAGCAATCGGACTTGTCATCATTGCTCAATGCCTCTGACTGCTTTTGTCTCCCCACGGAATATCCCGAGGGGCTCCCGACCGTATTGCTCGAAGCCGCCGTCCAGGAAAACGCAATTATAGTCTCGAATTGCGCAGGATCAGAAGAGGTAGTCCCAAACGAGAAGTATGGCACCATACTCAAAGACACGACTCCTCAAACAATCGCAAAAAGCATTGAACAATACATCGATGATAGAAGCAGAGCAGCACAGCAGGCATCAGAGGCACGCAAATACGTGGAGATGGCATTCTCCTGGAATAAAACATCTGAAAAACTACTCGATTTATTGGATAAGCAGCACTAAGTAGTGGATGTATTCATATCTGCTACTTAGCTTGCCGCCTTCTTAAGGTTGCGCGCAAGGCCCTTTTCTCTATCGCGTTCAAACCAAACAGATACTCAAAGAGAAAATAGAGAACGACAAACAGCAAGCCTGCAAACAGAAACGTTGCCCAACTGCCATGTTCCATCGGAATTGTCCAGTAGAATACGCCAAATGCGACAGTTAAAAATAACGCAGGGAGCATGGGTCTAGATACACTCCTCCAAAAATAAGGAATATCCAGCCCGACGACTTTCCAATAGTACCAATTCATTATGAAGCCGTTTCCGAGCAACATCGCGAGAGCCGTAGAAATGGCGGCACCGGGTATTCCCCATATCTGAAGAAATAGTAGGGTTAGGAAAACATTTACCACAGCAACAATAAGGTACATCACGCCCCTAAATAAGTACTTATTGATAACCTGCAAGATGGTAAGACCAACGGCCTGAATTAAATCTATAGTGAATGGAACCATAACAATGGCCGCAACAAGATACGAATCGAAATAGCCAGGGCCGGCCCATAGTTCAATAAAATCAGGGCCCAAAACAAGAAAAGCGCTCAATACAACACCCAAGATCAGAAAACTGATCTTGCCAACCTTGCTAAAAAGCTCGGAGATAGCCTTCATGTCCTTGTTCCGGTGGTAGAGCTCAGACACCCTAGGAAGAAAAACGGAAGAAGCTGCCGTACCTAACGCCATATAGGCAGAGTAAATCTGCGAACCAATAGAATAGATCGCAACAGCGGCAGCACCATACAGATAGCCCACTATAAGCTGATCGGTCTTCCAGAAAATCTGATCAGCAATTGCAACCAAAAGGAGAGAGCCGCTGAACCTGAACAAGCCTTTAACAAGGCCAAGGTTCCACTCCAGATAAGCAGAGCGAATTTTTAATACGAACTTCGTATACGCGCATTGCACAAGAGCGCAAGCCAAATTGGTCGCAAGCACCACAAAAGTAACCATGATGGCGTTTGGAGCAACCGGCAATAATAGGGCAACGATAATGGGTTGAGCAAGAAGCGATAGCAAACTCGAAACTTTCAGAAAAACAAAGCGTTCGAATGCAGTAATTACGGCGATTGAAATGCTGTTGAACATTGTGATGATTGTATTTATCCCCAGCACAAGAATCATAAAGAACAACTCGTCAAGCTGAACTGCCGCAAGAGATGATTGGTAAATAAATTTCGCAACAAAAGCCAAGACGAAAATAGATACCATCACGATAATGGAAATTACGACATAGAGTCTCTTGGCTATCCCCAGAACATTTTGCGCTTCATTGGGTTCGCCTTCTGCGCGATACATGCAATAAAAGCGACCAACGCCAGCAGACAGCACGCCATTGATCGAAACAATGTACGACATTACCGAGCCAACGAGCTGATAGAGGCCATACTCTTCTTCGCCTATGCCATTCAAAAGCAAGGGGACATAAACCAATGAAACAACTATAGAAACGAAAGAATAGATGTAAGAAACTAGCATCCCAATCTTTCGACTGCTTTTTGAGGTAATTGATGTCATCGTTTTTTCAACCTATTTAGCTGTTGATTTGGCTACAACCCTGCCTATAGTGGAGAGCAATCTGCAAACTCCCCAATGACCGTTAATAGAGCAAACAAAAAAGGGGGTCTTTGCAATCTTCTCTTTCGAAAGATAGCTATTTTGCCGCCAATGCGGAAAATATGAATTCATCCAAGAGAAGAATACTTTCTTTACGTCGTCTAAATCGCAATGGTTGTTTATGGCTCTCTCGCTGCCCCATCTGAGAACATGCAAGATAGCCATCCATTCGATTTCCTCGGCCATTGCCTCTGATTCATACTCACAATGCCCAAAAACATACTCAAACGACTTCAAGATATCAAATGTCGATTCCGGATCAGGAGCATGCAAAACGCTATCAGGTCTTTGGACATAGTGATAAACAATCGAGCCAAATGATTCAGCAGATTTTGAATTTGCGGCGCACGCTAAAGCAGATGCAAGATCTTCACCGATTTTAAGCCCTTGGGCAAGTCCTCCCGCAAACTGACGAAGCAAATCAAGCCTATAACATTGTCTCCAGAGACCATCGCTATTGATCAGTAATTCTTTCTTAGAAATGGAGGTAAATCCCTCTTTCCATGGAGAAACGACGCCCAACACGCCGCCGCTCACCGATACAAGGTCGTATCCAAACGCCAAAACATCGACATCGGAAGCTCTCAGACGATCAACGACCTTGCGCATAGGCTCAACTTCGATGTAATCATCCGAGTCATGAAACAAAAGATACTCGCCCCTCGCTAAGCACATCCCGTATTCTCGAGCGGAATTCTGCCCTCCATTTTTTTTGTGATAGACGGAGACATCGCAAGAAGAGCCCCGAGATACACGATCAAGGTATCCAGCATGAACGGCATCGGAGCCATCGTCCACCACGATTACCTCCACATCTTCCACGGGAAGACGCTCGAGACGTTGAAGGCATTTCGAGAACAGAGATGGATCTGTGTTGTAAAAGGGAATAACGATTGTTATTACTTTATTTTGACTAGACATGGGCTACCCGAATCTAAGGACGTCGACAATACGCTCGCTGGCGTGACCGTCCCCATAAGGATTGGATGCTTGTGACATTTTCTTATATTCGCCCTCATCCGAAAGAAGCTTACTAAACTCCCGATAGATAGAGTCCTCATCAGTGCCAACAAGCTTAAGAGTACCAGCTTTAATCCCTTCGGGCCTTTCAGTGGTATCCCTCATCACAAGCACGGGCTTACCCAGACCCGGGGCCTCTTCCTGAATACCTCCAGAATCTGTAAGAATCAGATAGGAGGCGGCCATATAGTTATGAAAGTCAAGCACCTCAAGAGGCTCAATGATACGCAGCCGTTCAAATCCATCCAGCTCTTCGTGCGCGGCTTTACGCACAAGGGGATTCATATGAATGGGATAAATAGCCTTCGTATCAGGGTGCTCTTCCATGACACAGCGTATGGCACGAAACATCCGGTGCATGGGCTCCCCAAGATTTTCGCGTCTGTGCGCAGTGATAAGTATAAGACGACTGCCCTTAGCCCATTCGAGTTCTGGGCTTGTATACCCCTTTCTCACTGTTGTGCGAAGGGCATCGATTCCTGTATTGCCAGTAACCCATATTTTTTCAATGGGCTTACCTTCTTCTAGCAAGTTTCGTTTTGATGTCTCTGTTGGCGCAAAATAGAAATCGCAAATAATGTCAACGGCCTGTCTATTGAATTCTTCGGGCCATGGCGAAAAAACATCGTAAGTACGTAAGCCTGCTTCGACATGGCCCACTGGAATACGAAGATAAAAGCATGCTAGCGCCGCAGCAAATGAGGTCGTCGTATCACCATGGACCAAAACGATATCAGGATGTTCCTTGCAAAGCACCTCCTTAATCCTCGAAAGCACATCGCAAGTAACGTCAAAGAGCGTTTGGCCGGGCTTCATGATAGCGAGATCGTAATTAGGCTCAACATCGAATACACGCAACACTTGATCAAGCATCTCGCGATGTTGCCCAGTAACGACCACGAGCGTCTCAAAGTCCTCTGGGGCTTTTTTTAATTCATTGACAAGAGGACACATTTTGATTGCTTCAGGACGAGTGCCGAAGACGAGCATTATCTTTTTTCGCATACACCACACCTAAGAACGATTCCTGAAATATAAACGGAGAGCGTCACGAAGAGGCCCAGAATTACCTGTTTTGATTGCATGTCGCACACGCATGAGCAAACCTGCCGCCATGGGATTCCAATACGGATGCCTATTCAGAAAATCCCTTCTCTCCTGAAGCATCTTTTTTTCAATATCATCAATCCAAGAACCACTAAAATGGTGGATGGTTACGCTGTTGTCGGTCAAATTAATTAATCCCGTCTCATGGCTTTTCGGGCAAAACCAATCACTCGGATACAGCACAAATCCATCAATAACCTGAAGGGCATTATTCAGTTGCAACCCATGGGCCCTGCATGTTTTTGTGATTGCGACAACATTGGTCGACAAATCGTAAGAGCCATCGGGGCTAATAAAAGCACGATTCGAATAATCGTCCAGCAATTCATAAAACAAGGGAAAGCCCTTTTCGCATGCCATAATTCCCGTCGGCACCGATGAATCCGACTCGAACCCCGAAAAAGCATGATGTCCCAAAAAACCATCCAGCGGCTTTAGAACCTCAACATCGGTGTCCATGTAAATGCCGCCATAATTAACCAATACCCAGAGTCGAACATAATCACTAACAAAAGCCCATTTTTTCGCTTGATACGCCTCTTGCACATAACGATTGCATCGCAGGTCGAAATTCGTCTCATCCCAGCGAACAACCTCATAATCAGGGCAATACTTTTTCCACGACGCAACGCATTTCTTCGCTTCCTCCGGCATCTCCGCTCCGCCAAACCATATGTAATGAATTATTTTTGGTATCAATGGCTTGATCCTTCCAAACAACCAGAGAGACTATCTTTATAGTTTTATTGTAAATGCACCCAAACACCAGGAACTACAATGACCAACGAAAACCACGAGAACGTATACGCGACATTTTTAATAGGCGACGACTACGTCAAAGGCACATTGGCCCTGCATCAGAGCATTAAGGATACAGGAACAAATCATCCTTTTGTCGTTTTCACCTCTCAATGCAGCAACGACGTCATTGCACTACTCACCGACCAAGGATGCCTTGTTCATGAGGTAGATAGAGTAGCCCCTCCCAAGGAAATTGCCATCAAAAACCAAAAAGCCGGTTTTAGTCGGTGGAATGATACTTTTTCGAAGCTGAGCATCCTCTCGTTTACACAATTCAACAAAATAGTTCTCCTGGACTCAGATATGATGGTTGTATCCAACATCGATACACTGTTTTCCTCAAAACATATGTCCGCTGTCGCAGCAGGTCACCGGGCAAGACCCGACTGGGTCGACATGAACTCTGGCCTCTTGGTAATTAAGCCTTCGATCGAAGAATTCGACAGAGCCATCGGAATCCTAGAAGAGATAGGAAGCAACGAGAATCTTCTATCGAATTACCCTACCGGGATTGGCGACCAGGATATTATTCAGCTACTTTGCCAAGACTGGCCCTTGTCTGAACAATTACATCTTCCCGAATCATTCAATTTGTTCCAAGATTGCTTAACACGCTATGAAAAATGGGGGTTCATCAAAAAAGGGCAAACATTCATCATCCACTTCGAATTAAACCCTAAACCCTGGGATTACTCGTTCGCCGATTATGCCAAGGTTGTCTACAGAGCAATTCGATATAGATCGACAGCCGAAATTAATGCGATTTCGCACTACAGGGCGCTACTTGAATCGCAGCCCGTACTGCCTAAACAAAAAGTCACTAAATAGATGTCCACGGACTCGTACCTCCGGACGCAAATTCTAGAGCGGAGCTCTTCTCTCAATAGCCTTACCGTACTAAGGAAGTTACCCTATGGAAAAATGCTGGAATCCCTGGATTATTGAGAAAGTGAGAAAAGATATATCGGTCAAAGGCGTCAAAAGTTCGACGGGAAACTGGGTTGACGTCGTGCAGATCGAAAGCCCTGAGGCACTCAGCCAGGCTATCGGCTACCTTAAGTACAATTCCGAAGGCACTGTTCTCTTACGAGGCCAACAGACTCTATATTCATCAGGGTTCCCACTTCCATCCGCTCTGAGAGCAAAAGATCCCGCATCGTGCAACGAGCTCATCGATAAGCTTATCAACATGTCAGGCCGATGGGAGAAAAAGCCCAACAAACACTTTGGCATTTATGACGATGTGCTACCTATTGGAAATGAGAATCTCATCAACATAGGGGTAAAACAATATTGTATAGAGCCTCTTCTCCAGCATTATGGAGTCAAAACCACTTGGCTCGATTTAACTGACTCTATTCCTTATGCCCTATATTTCTCTCTTGTCGAGTACGTCAAAGAAGAAAAATGCGAAAAAAGTCAGGCATCATCGATGTTCAACAATGTCAGAGTTAGGCTATCCAACAAAAACAAAGAGCCTTACTCCTATCTGTACGCCATCAACATTGGCAAGCTTACTAAACCCGACTACCGGAAGGGGATTGACCGACATGAAACCGGCTGGCTTATGGACGCGAGACGTGCTATTCCCTCACATTTTATTAGGCCCCATGCACAACATGGCCTCCTGTTTAAACCCTTATTCCCTACTTTTAGCAACGTAAGTCCCTGCTTTGTTGTCTTCAGGTTCAAGAAGAGCGATGCCGAAAAATGGATTGGAAACGGGACCATATTCAAGCACCGCTCTATCTACCCGCCCATTCGCTACATTCACCCAATAAGCGGACAGCAAGAGGCAGATTCAGGCCTATGCCAACTAGAGCGAAGCTTCAAAAAACTCGCAGAAGGGAAAATCAACACGGGAAACTACACAAAAGACCAGGTTCTCGAAGCGTTTTCCGATTTGACCAATTACATCTGTTAACCGAACGATTCCGCTGTCCTTCTTAACGCCGGTGCGGGGATGCAGGCAAATAACTGGCCCGAGGGGGATTCGGTTAGGGTGATTAACCGATGTAGATTTTCAGCAGCCGATTAAACAGCTCCCAGACGTGCAGCCGAAAATCATCCCGTAAGTTAATCAAACCTAACTCCGCAGCGACTCAGAAAGTATGTGAAAATTCCGCTTAATACGCCTCGTCAGAGAGCATTTTCCTTAAGGAAAATGGGGTTATGTTTCAAAAAATAAGGCTCTGTTAGACCAATGTTGACATGCAAATAGCGTCCTAAAAAACGCCCGTCGTCACACAGACGGCGGGCGTAAGTGCAGTTCATGGATAATGGAATCGCCGTTTCATCAAGCCCAAATGCGCGTTAACTCTGAAATCGCATTGTTCGCCTGCTCCATTATTTCCAGCATGTAAGCTTCAATGTGGTTCCAATCAGGTTTTCCAGAGTTGTCCGTAGGAAGCAGGATTTCGTCCATGACCATGATCTCCATCCTCCATTTGTCCACATAGTCATATCGAGCTCCCGCCGCTTTTATCAAAGGAATAAAGAACAGGGCGATCTCCCGAGTCATAGCGAATTTCGGGTACAACACGACAACATCATCAGACGCAAGATAGGGCTCATCCTGGAAAAACGCCGCCCCGACACTGCCGTTGTAGCAAACGGTAAGCGTATTTGCAGGATGAATGTTCCCGACGTTGCCGACCATTGCGGTACATCCGTTGTTCTTTGCCGAAGCTCCGATAAACCGAACCTTTCCAGGTTTCATTTGGGCCCTTGTTAGCCGCTTGCCCTTTTTGGCATCGAATAGGTCGCCTATTGCGAAAGGTGCCCAATCGTCTGTGTCGATCCTGGCCATAGTCCTATTCCTTCTTCTCGATAGTCACTGTAACGTATTCCTCGTCTGTGCTTACGACGCTTGAGTACATGACCTTATCCAGCAGCTTCTCTCCAAATTCCCCTGTGTCGATACCTTGGCTGAACATTAAATAGTCCATTGCTGTTTTACGAAAGTCCTCTTCGGACACTTCGAAGGGTTTCTCGGGGGTCTGATAGGATAAATGATTTGAGGGGTTGATCCATTGGCAACTAGGATCGCCTGATTGCTTTCGGACCACATCGATCCAATGCTCTTCGATGTCGGCCCATTTCCCGTATACATCGTGACGACCCTTGTTCTTAACAGTCGCCAATCCATCTGACTCCATGTAGCAGCCGAAAAATTCCTTGCCACCTTGCGCGACGCCGGTTTCGAATACGAAGATGCTCGTTGTAACTCCAACTCCGAAAAACAGGTCTTCGGGCAGTTTGATGACCTTTTCGAGACGGTGCTTCTCCAGGATCTTCTTCATCAGCGTTTTACTGGCTTTTTCAAGCTTTTTGTCTGGAAGAATAAACCCGCACTGCGTATGCTTCGGTACCGAATCCAGCACATTTTTCACAATCGTCATGCAGCCATATTTGGTTTCGTAGGGAGGATTCATTAGGACTTTCGTTATTTTCTTCGACCTTATCCATTCGCATGCATCGTCATATCTGGCATCGAGCTGCGCTAGATTTGTCTTTCCATCCTTGTGGATTAGCATATTTGCGCATGCGAGCGCATAGATTTCACGATCGAACTCGATGCCGAACAGCTGCTTGGTTTTTATCTCCGAGGCCTTTGGCGAGTTCGGGCCTCCGGCTTCGACGATCATGTTGGCCATCGCTTTCACCAGAAAACCGCCCGACCCGCATGTCGCGTCAAGGACATGGTCGTCTTTATCTACTTCGAGGATTCTGTACATGAAGTCAGTAATATGCTCAGGGGTGAAAACCTGGCCTTGCTCTGACTTCCCTTTGTACCGGTTGAACTCGTTGAAGAAGATCCCCATAACGTCTTCGCCGCGCCACTCGTTTGAATTTACGCACTCCGAAATCTCGACAACCCAATCTATGAAATCGTTGATTGCCCCCTGGTTGTCGCTCGCATTCATCTTGATGTCTGAATACTCCTCAAGCAAGATGTCTATTTTCTCGTTTTGCTTGCGGTTGGATTGGAGAGATTTCGACAGTGTTGAGTGAATCGACGTATGAAATGTCGCATAACCCAAGTCCTTCAAGCGCTTCAGTCCGCCACCATATCGCTCGGCCACTAATGCGCATGCGGTAAAAATCATGCGATGATATAGGTTTTTGATACCAAACTGGAAATGAAGACAATGGTTGATGCGCGCTGTAAGCTCGTAAATCAGCTCTTTGTCGATACTGTCGGCATCGTAAAAAGCTAAGTAGTATTCAACGGGTTGCAGTTCGTCGGGTGTTTCGATTTCCTCTTCGCCTTTGAACGCGCGAACCTTCTCCCCGTTGTACAGGATTCCGACGACCTTTTCGTACCGGGACTCTACGATGTGGATATCCTCGATTATGTCGTCCACCCACTTCTGGCCGAGAGGAACTCGCGTTGCTTTGGTTTCCAGAATCATTGCAACTTCGGATTTGTTCTCCGGAAGCCACCAGCCGTCTGGCTTGCGCAATACATGAGGGAATCCGAGCTGATTGAATGTGGTCAGCTGACCAACTCCAGCTTTTACCGACTCCCTGTCGGTAAGACCGAGGACTGATCTAGCTAGATCGCGTACCGCATCCTCCGTCAGGTCCCTAGGCATTACGACCACCTTCTTTCGGCAGCCGCAATGGTAGGCGCGAAGTGCCTACTCTCTCTCTCTCTCTCTCTCTATCCGCGATATTGACCGATGCTGCAAGTTCCTTCGGCGCGACCTTCATTTCGAAGGGCAAGCCGCCCTCGCGAATCATCGCGCGGAGGAACATGTTCACCGCGCTGGACATGGACAGCCCGAGCTCATCGAGGATGGCAGTCGCCTCCTTCTTCACCTCAGGCTCTATCCTGATGGTCGTTGCGGGTATGTTTGACGGCATGGCGGCTCCTAACTATCGTGTATGCCACGGTGCTGTCATTCTAGCGGACTCCGCTGCCTATACGGCCCGATAGTCCATATACGGCGGCTGCACGTTGAACAAGTCGCGGATGCGAACAGCGCAGGTGCCTCCTGCGAGTTGGCGTGCGACCGTCGACTCCGCCACGCGGGAGCCTGCCGTCACGAAGGTGCGGCCCCAGCGGAACCAGTCGAGGTAGACGGCGAGGTGCTTGGTGGAAACGCCCTTGAAACGCGCCATGAACGTATCGAGGAGCGAGTGGACGGTGTTGATGCGTTTGATCGTGCCAGCCGACCGGCTCTTGGCGCTGTAGGACTCATGGGAAGCGACGTTGAGCTCGGCCAGCACGTCAACGTAGGCATGCGCCTTGTCGGTGGCGACGACCGCGCCGGAGCCGATTCTGCTGCGCAGGGCGTCCATGGCGCGCTTTTTCGAGAGGTAGCCGCACCCCGACACCTCGAAGAACACGGCATCGGTGTCGCTCATCCCCGTCATGACGCAGATCTGCTCGCGCGACAGCCCTCGCTTGTGGATCTCCTTGCCGCGGCGATGGGCTTTCCTCGGCATCCTGAAGGAACCCTTGGTGCGATTGCCCTTGAACGACTCGGGGAAGTATGTCTCATCAAGCTCGCACGCGCTTCCTTTCCCGACGTGGAACCCGGGCGAGTACGCCTTCAGGCACTCGATGAGCCTGTGGCGCATGGTGTAGGCGGTCTTGAGGCATACGCCGCAGCGGGCCGCGCATTCGCGGAGCGGAAGCGTCAGCACGAAGCACTCGGCATAGGCCATCCAGGTCTCGAGGGCCAGCTTGCTCGTGTTGAGGATTCGGTTGGTGGAGCCGGAGAACGTCCTGCTGTAATCGTGGCAGAGATACCGTTGCTCGCCGTTCTTGGACTTGCCCTTCTTCACGATGGCGACCGAACCGCAGCGGGGACAGCGCTCGACTTCATAGCCGTTGCCTGCAGCGTCGTCGAACATGGCGGCGCGGATGACGTCCTTGACGGATTCGATTGCACGGCGACGCTCGGACTGGCTGAGCGTCGCCGTGTTCTTCTTGAGGGTGATGACCAGATCTTCGGCGTTCATGATGCTCCAATGCCATAGTTTCTTTACTTATTAGATCACGGTGGCATCACCCATATGTCAATACTGGTCTAACAGAGCCAAAAATAATTACTCGTTGCGCAAACGTCACCCCAACTCAAAATAAGAAAAACACCTGCAAGTCGAGGCGCCACAACTTGCAGGTGTTTCAAAAATGCCACAACGCGAATCGAGCCAACCCACATAATTTGCGGCTACTTTCTGCAACGCAGCTCTTTGACCGCATTATATTCTCTTACCACCGCTCTCTGGTCCTGTTTTTCTATGTCTTTCTTGGCTATTCTGTTCGCCTGAAAAGAAAGAGCAATTGCAATAAGAGAAAAAGCCAACGAAATAATGGGGATGGCGCACGTAATTATTTCCATTCGGAACCTCTTTTCGCAAATCAGTTATATATAACCACCGTAGTTCCAGCATAGATGTTGTCGTGGATCCACTTCGCGCTTGAGTAGGCCATACGGATGCATCCATGCGACAAGCTCTGACCAAGCTCGCTTTCCGAAGCAAGAATAGAGTGGAAGAAGTACCCTTGCCAAATCTGCGTGCAATAAATCGCACGCGAATCCGTAGAGAGGGCATCTCGCTTAAAGCCCGTCGTCCTGTAAGTGCCAGTTATGGTCGGCGTAGCAGGTGCACCCGTCACGCAACTCCAGTAATACCACATAGACCAATTTCCAGCTGAGCCACGGAACACGCCAACCTTATGGGTAGAACGATCAACAGCAATAAGCCATTGGGTGCCGCTGCTTGTTCCGGTAATGCGATTAAGCATCACCTGCTTGTCGGAAGGCATGGGCGGAACGTAAGTGGTTTCTTCAAAAGAAAACTTTTGCTTCGCCGAACCATCTTTTGCGCCAAGCTGAATATTGGAGCCATTGACCGCCGACCCACCAGAAACTTCGATAACAAGGTTTCTATTTGCCATTGAAGCTAAAGAAAATGCACCTTCACCCTGATATTCGATAATCCATTTTTGGGCAGCGGTTCCATTCCATGAATACTGCTGGATGTTGGCACCCGCAAACGCCTTGCCGTCTTTTACGTCAAGAGCCTTGCCATTCGCAGCATTGATTACGCGATAGGTGCCATCCCCGTTTTGATAAACGTTCCATTTCTGAGCGCCCGTGTCATTCGATGCCCATGATTGGATGTTCGCGCCATCCGAAGACGACCCATCCGCAACATCGATAACCTGGCCATAATTCAAAGAAGAATGAAGTGCATAGGTTACGCCCCTCACCGGATCCGCCTCCTTAAGGAAGAAGCGCTGGGCATTGCTGCCATTGCTGCTATATACCTGGATATTGGCTCCATCAGTGGTTGAGGCATTCGAAACATCAAGAACGGTTCCCGTCCCTACGTTCTTCAGAATATAAGCACCAGCCTCAATAGAAGCAGGGGTCCATAGCTGATATTCCGAATTTTCGTCATAGGCTTTCTGACAAACGTTGTTTCCATTCACTGCCAGATATTTCCCCGACTTAATCGACTCAAAACGGTAGGTATTGCCCGCGTGCTCAGCTTTACTTACCTTCCATTTTTGGGCAAAAGTGCCATTCGAGGAGTACAGCTGCACGTTTGCCCCATCGGAGGTAGATCCATCCGCAACATCAAGGACCTTACCCTCGTTAAGAGCAGTTGCGAAGGAGTAAATACCTTCAGCAAGCAAATCGCTCTTCTCCACGAGATTGAACGAACTTGACGAGGTATTGCCAACTACCTTTTCGCCACTTGCCACAGAATTCAAATCTAAGGACAAGGAATTTGCGACGCATTTGAACGTATATGACCCATCCTCGCCTTTAACTACGCTGAATTTCTGAGCATCGTCATTACCGACAGACTCCTGCACTACTGGGACACCGGGAACAATGCTTCCGTTCTGCATTTCGATAGCCTTACCGGAATTGGCGGAAATGATGCGGTAGCACCCATCCTTGTATTCGAAACGGAACAACTGAGCAAGCGTTGAATTCGAGCTGTAGAGCTGAATTTTCGCGCCGTTGCTCCTAGAGCCATCGGCCACATCGAAACGAAGGCCCCCATTGGAAGTCGGAGCAATCTCGTACCAACCATCCAAATGAAGGTCCGCGCAGGGTTCAACCTTTTCATGTTCAACCGAAACCAGGCTGAAGCGCTGGGCGGCGGTGCCGTTGGAGGCGTAGAGCTGGAGCTTCGCGCCGTTGGAGGCGGACGCGTTGGCGACGTCGAGGGCCTGGGACTCGTCAAGGGCCGAGCGGATGGAGAGCCCGCCGGAGTCCCTCAGCACGGCCCACCTCTGGGCCATGGTGCCGTTGGAGCCCCACTGCTGCACGGCGGTGCCGTTCGAGCACTTGCCGTCCGTGGCGTCGAGCGCCTTGCCGGACTTGACGGAAACGATGGAGTAGAGGCCCGTCTCGTCGTCGTAGGTGAAGCGGAAGGCCTGGGCCTCGGTCATGTTGGAGTCCCAGATCTGCAGGCGCGCGCCGTTTGCCGTGGAGCCGCCCGTCATGTCGAGGACCTTCCGCCCGCCCAGGCCGGAGGACACCACGTACACGCCGTCGGCGACGGTGCGCTCGTGCTTGGAGCCGTCGAGGACGAAGGACTGGGAGCCGGAGCCGTCGAGCTGCCAGCACTGGGCGTTGGAGCCGTCGGCCACGGTGCTGCCGGACAGGTCGAGGGCCAGGCCGTTGGCCTTGGAGACTATCGTGTAGGAGCCGTCAGCGTTAGCTCGCACCGCCCACTTCTGGGCGTCGGTTCCGTTGGCATCCCACTGCTGCACGTTGGTGCCGGGCACGAGGTTGGCGTCGGCGACGTCGAGCACCTTGCCCGACTTGAGGTTCTGGATGGTGTAGAAGCCGTCGTCGCCGCAGGTGAGGCGGAACCTCTGCGCAGCAGTGCCGTTGGCGGCCCATGCCTGCACGTTGCCGCCGTTGGACACGGAGCCGCCGGCCACGTCGAGCACCTTGGACGGGTCGGCCTTGGAAGCCAGGGAGTACACGCCGTCGGCGACGGTGCGCCCGCCCTCGACCTTGGGCGAGGTGCTTATAAGGCTGAAACGCTGGGCGGCGGTGCCGTTCACCTTGTATAGGCAAACGCTCACTCCTTCATAAAATGAGCCACCAGTTACATCAAGACAATAGCCGGTATTTACTGCCGGTTTAACAATAAGCGCACCACCGCTCTCGGCAATTTGCCATAGCAGTGTCCTATCATCTACCGAATACTCCTTCTGAACAACAGCTTGGCTATATCGCCCATTTGAGCCAACCAAGCCCAAATAGCGGAAGCTCTGCATATTTTTGATTCTTACGTACCCACTGCTACTATCGCGCTCAATCGCAAACTTTTGTTCTTCGCCCATAGTCGAAGAGCAGATTTTCAGCGAAGTTTCAGATGCCGAGCCATCAGAGCCAACCTGGAGAACGCCCATTCCACCCAGCTCCGTTTTAAGCAAATATTGTCCGTCCGAAACCGAATTCGGTGCTTTATTAATTGAAGCGAAATTGTCTTCTATCGGATATATATTTGACTGAATGTAACGAAGACAGTCGGTTTTTTCGCTCTTGTACCGATTCTGCCAACCGGTCCAGTAGATAGATTGCTTGGGATAGCGCTTCGCAACGTTATTGACAACATAGTCGCAGAGGGTAGTTACAAAGGCTTCATCTGACATAGAGTCATTGATGCCGGAATTCTTAAAGAACCAATTTGCGCCATAATAATTGCCATTGTTGATATACGAGGCGCCGCCTCCTGCGCCAAACAGGTTGACCATACCCCAGCAAAGACCCTTGATGCAATCGGGGCGGTTGTCCAGGTTGATTCCAAATGCCTTAAGGCAACCACGGGCACCTAACGACCCGTTGTAGGAATCAATATAAGCCCAGCCATTCTGAAGGTTGGAAAACTCGGTAGGATTCGCCTTGTATGCAGCATGCCACGCAGCATTAAGGTCGTTACCCAATTGAGTGAAAGCGCCGTTAGAGCGGGTTGCGCCCGTCACATCCCACCCGTAGCGATCGCCAATAACCTTTAAAGCACTGTAAGTTGAAGGGTTGTAGTTATACGCAGCTTTCAGGAAGCTACCCAGGCCATACCTGTTGTCGAACTGGAAATAGCCCATGGCGTGATAGCCATCGCCCGAGCTAAGGCCTTGGTCGTAATTGCAGCTGCTCTCATATTTGCAGAAGTACAGCATTTCAGAGCTGAAGCTCATTGGCTGAAGGTTAGAGCCGTTAGCGTATGCTTCGATTTCGTTAGTGTCAGGCGGGTAAACATCCGTAACGTCGGAAGGATCATCAAGGCCATCAGCCCAAATTGCCAGCCTGCCATCACTATAATCGGGGGCAGACAACTCCTGCTCGTTGGCGAATTCATCACCGACGCCAAACCCAACATCTTCCCCGCCAGAGGCATAACCATTGAAATCCGTTTCGCTCTCGGGATCGGTAGGATCTGGCTTTGAGGCAACCCCGCCATCTGCAAATTCTGATTCGTTAGAATTCGATGCATCAGAGCTAAGCTCTGTTGAATTTGAACTTGAATCCGAAGGGTCCGCAAATGCCGAACAAGGAAGAAGACCCATAACTAGAGTGAAAGAGAAAAATATGCTTAGCAGATTTTTTCCAACAGCCATACGAATTGCCTTTCGTTAAACACGCGTTTTAAATATCATACAGAAGATGCACAAAAGGTCGGGCCCAGAGCGTCGAACGAAACATTATTATCTGAATGTGAGACAGCAGCAAGTATGAGAAGTAGAGCAAGAATAGCGTTCCCCCGCCGAAAGCAACCAAAGCAGAATTAAACCGCGTTCGAAGGCTAGCGCCTACTTCTCGTTAGCTCCGAGCCTCTCTTTGACTTCTGTAGTGGATATACCTTGAGTACGGTCAAGGTACACAACATCGCATAAGTCCCTTAAATCCTCGAACCGGGCATCCCCTGCCCAGTCACTGCCCATGCAAACCGTATCAACATGGTATTCGGCAACATCAGAGCGCTTCTGAGCCCAGTCATTTTCGGGAACGACCAAGTCAACGTAACGAATCGCTTCAAGCATTTCTTTACGCGTCTCATAAGGGTAAAAGCTCTTCTTGCCTTTGACGGCATTAAATTCATCAGTAGACAGGGCAACAATAAGATAATCACCCAGTTGCGAAGCGCGCTGCAGTAAGCGGATGTGGCCGTAGTGCAAGAGGTCAAATGTGCCATATGTCAAAACGCGCTTAAGCCCAGGTTTACGCTGGCCCAATTCGCCAACCGGCTCTATCGTCACCATGGCTTCACGTGTATTCTGATTGCTCATCTCGCCAATCCCATCTGCTACACTCTGCTAGTCGGACGCTTTGACAAGCAGCTCCTTGTCAAGATCGTTGAATCTGGATCTATCACCCACAAAACGCAATTGCTTTTTGTTGCCACCGATGTAGGTGATGCCATGAGCAACGCTATCAAGGTTCTGCGGATCTTCCAGCAAAACAAGAGATCCGCCCTTTGCCGCAAAGGGACCAACCGCAAGCGCGTCTTCTGGATGCCAGATGGAAACAACGAGAAACGAGTCGGCATCAGCATTTCGCTCAATCCAGTTATTGATCAACTCATTCGCATCGTACTGGTCTTTGCCCACAAAACGATGAACAACCGCAGAGCTGCTGACAATTGGAGCAATGCCTTCGTCGGGGAACGATTTGAAACCGCCGATGATAAGCGCCTCTTCTTTCTGCGACGCGGCCTCGCACACCTTTGACGAAATCGGCTCTTCAGCGAGCTTAACCAGAACTGGGCACTTTTTCGAATACAGATAGGGGGAAAGAGATGCCAAATCGCCCAAACAGCCATCGTAGGTTAAGGCGATACTTGCATCCCAAAGAGCATTCGCTTCGCCGTATTCGTAAATCTCCCAGGACAAGCTACAAGCATCTTTGCCTTCAAGCACGGTTATTTCAATCAATGGCAAAGCCACCTTTGCCTCTTCGCGAACGGCGCCCACATCCAACGTACCGCCATTCAGCACGTACACCGTCTGAGGATTGAGCCTGGTCAGCTCCTGCGCCGTAATATCGGGCACACTTTCGTTCTGTGTAAGGAGAATCGGTGCGTCCAATGCCCCCGCAAAACCATTCGCAATCAGCGGCACCATTTCATGCTCACCCGATGCAAGAATTACAGCCTTTGCGCCATCGGGGTAGCAACGGCTTGAAAGCTTCGCCGCAATGCCATAACGTGTGTCCGCTTCGATAGATTCGATGCCGCTCATGTCGGGCTTCTTCGGATCCTGCAAGGTTTCGAACACAATCTGCTCCGATTCCTTGCTGCCCACATGACCACCCAGCACACGATAGGTCTGGCACACTTCCTTTGCCGTGCCCGCCATGCGCAGATGGCCCTTTTCAATCCATACCGCCTTGTTGCACAAGCGCTCGATCTGGTCGTTGTTGTGCGAAACGATAAGCACCGTCACACCATGTTCCTTGATCAACTTCGTAATGCGGTCTTCGCACTTCTTCTGGAACATGAAGTCGCCCACGGAAAGCACTTCGTCCACGATCAAAATCTCGGGCACGATAACCGTGGCAATAGCAAAGGCAATGCGCGCCACCATGCCGGAAGAATAGTTCTTCATGGGCATGTCCAGGAACTTTTCCACCTCGGCGAATTCAACGATATCGTCAAAATTTTCTTCAATGAACTGCTTCGAATAGCCCAGCAGCGCACCGTTCAAGTAGATGTTTTCGCGCGCGGTAAGCTCCATGTCGAAACCAGCGCCCAGTTCAATGAGCGGGGCGATATTTCCACTAACCGTACATGATCCTTTGCTGGGCTCCAATACGCCGGCAATAATCTTCAGAATGGTGGATTTGCCGGAACCGTTCGTCCCCAGAATACCGAATACGTCGCCCTGCTTCACTTCGAAGGAAACGTCGTCAAGTGCACGGAATTCCTTAAAGCGCAATTCGCGCTTAGCGGCGGCGATTACGTATTCTTTGATGCTGTTCAGCTGTTCGCTTGCCATGTTGAAGATCATGGACACATGGTCCACTTTGATCATGGTTTTCTTTGATGAATCGTCCGCAAGCTCGGATTCGATTTCCAGAACGCTGGTGTTCACGTTTTCGGGCATGGTTGTTCCTTAAACGTAGAGAATGAACTTCTTTTCGGTCTTCTTGAAAATAAGCAGACCGATGGCGAATGCAGCTACCGCCATGCCCAGGCACAGGAGGTTTTCCTGCAAGCCGGGCACCGTGCCGCTCAGGATAAGGTCACGGAAGTAGCTAACGTAGTGATACATAGGGTTGTACTGCATAAGCGGTGCCGCCCAATCGGGCAGGATTTCTACGGGATAGAACAGCGGCGTGGCGTACGTCCATGCGGTGATAACGACGCCCCACAGGTGGCACACGTCGCGGAAGAACACCGAAAGGGCGGAAAGCGCCATGCCCACGCCCGCGCTGAACAGCACCACGTACAGGAGCAGCAGCGGCAGGGCAAGCAGACTAACGTGCGGCATAACCTGAAAGAAGATCATTACCGCAGCTACAGCAATGAGCGAAATGCAGAAGTTCACCAGTTGGAACAGCACTTTTTCCAACGGGAAGATAAGCTTTTCGATGCGGATCTTCTTGATAAGCGAAGAAGATTCGATGATGGAGTTCATGGCGCCCGAAGTGGAATCGGCCATGAGGGCGAACATGACGTTGCCCAGGATTACGTACAGCGGGTAGTTTTCAATGCTGAACTTGAAGAACGTGCTGAACACAACAGAAAGCACGATCATCATGAGCAAAGGGTTCAGAACCGACCACAGAACGCCCAGGGCGCTGCGACGGTACTTCAACTTGAAGTCCCTGGATACAAGGGATGTTATGGTGAACCAATTCCTTCTGGCATTAGCGCTTGAGAGCATATTTGGCATTAATGCAGTTCCTTATCGTTTGATGGCTGCGCACTTTTTTCGCCGTTAGCTACCGGCTGACGGCTGGCGGCATAGAGCCACCGCCTCGGCCTGCAGCCTTACCAGCAGATTCAAAACCCGCACGGCAACCAAGAATAATCACGATTTTTCATTGTAAAGGGTATTGGCGTGCGCTTGCCAACCTGCACGGTTTTTGCGGAAAATGAAAAGGATGGGTGCTACCTTCTTTCGCTAATTCGACGAAATAGGCCCAATAACCTCTTCAAAAAGTCAATAAAAACAGCTGCAAAATGCAGAATCCCAAAAACCGTAACAAATGAAACAGCCGCTTCGGCCAATCCGATGCCGGAAAAATCGACTAACGAAACAAGGGTATAGAATATACTCAGCAGAAACCCAAAAGCGGAAAGCCAGACGGCAAGATAGAACAGCTCACTCACGGCTTCCCTGTCTCTACCAGTCAGCCGTTTGTCGTCTCTCATACTCGACCGTCTCAGTTCAAACAAGAACACAGCAGTGGCGCACATCCACCCCGAGACTATCGACACTACGGAAATAAAAGACCCGCCCTGGTCAGTCTGAATCCCTAGGGCAATCAGCACAAATGACGCGACAAGAGGCGCCGCAATCTGGCACGCAACTGAAGACCAGTCTATCCTCAATTCGTCCTTATCATGCACAAACGTTCTTTTGTAAGCGTCGAATATCATACGACTCCGAGACGTTTAAAAATCTCCAAAGCGTACCCTCGACACCGCTGCACAAATTGTTTATCGGTCAACTCCGGCTCGCCTGATTCCGTCAGCGTTCTCAAAAAGTAAGGTAAATCCGGTTTATCGAGATCTATGGTTTTCTCCCTGCCGTCGGCCCCCTCCAATGTCGCTTTAACTCTAGAAGGCCCTATATCATCAAGATCGGGAGCACCAACAAGATCGCCAGCACTCACCTTCCTGATTTTTTGTTCCGAGAAAAAAGGAAAGGTTTTTCTTCTGTCGGGCTTCAGGGTCAGGCTCATCTGGCCAAACCGCGACCCTAACACACCGTAAGAATTCTTCGGAAGCCCTTGAATAACAATCTTATATTCCTTTATTGACTCCACCTGCTTAAGCCACTCGCCCCCCCTCTTTTACCTGACTAGAAAGAAGGTTTACTTTAGGGAATTCCCTGCGAAAAAAAGCTCTAAAGCCTCGAAGTAGCACCGGACCCGACGAACCCCTATGGCATACCTCGGAAAACAGCAGCGCGCTCTCCCCCTCTTCGGGGACGATCAGAAGGCAACGGGTATGGCCGGTTGGGGCCTCATCGTATGAAATGTGATATTTCGATTCGGCATCATCTTGAGCCAAAACCTCACCTTCCTCCCCCATCTTTCCAGACAAGGTATCCACTAGCAAAGTTTCAGCGTCGAGCCTTTGAACGCGCTTAACAAGAACGCACTCTTCCGCTTCTTTTCTAACATGAGTCGAGCCGCGCAGCCCCTCGCACCAATGCTCGAAAATATCAAGTAAACTCTGACCCTTAATGTCGCAGGGGGCAAAGCTCTCGGCTTTATCCTCGGAGACATTAGCGGTCCTGAATCTTATTTCCCTAACTCCTAAAGATCTTTTTGGCATGCATAACCTCCATTCGGCTTAGCGAAACTCTTGAACACCAAACAACTACCTCTGACTATCCCCCCCTCGCATACCCATGCTTCATGTTTTTGCTCGGCACAAGCGTCCCATCCTCAACAAGCTTCCTGATGTAGCGCTGCGCGGTTCTCGAAGTTACGCCTGCAGCAGCAGCCAAACTCGCAGATGTCACATACCCGTCGCGTTCAACGATCGAAAGAACCAAAACCCTAGCGGAATCAGCGCCCCTTGTCTCCGCCCCATATTCCACAGGCACATAGGCACGAAAAATATCGTCATCCTCCAGAACAGGAACTTTCCCGCTATACAGCCTTGAGTATTTTTCCAGGTTCCTCAACCCGCTGCCCAGCTCCTCGGCAAGGCCAATTTGCGAAAACACCGAAGCAATCGTGGGATTTTTCGGTACAGGATTAAAGTCCGATAAAGTCAATCGCCCCTCATAAAAAGTTCGACTGGCATTTTCGGTTTTAATGCCCTCCTCATCGACGATCAGCTTCGCGGGGAATGGGTTAAGAAACTCCCTATGAATCAGAAGATTCGCTATCAGCTCACGAGCGATAACATCTCGCGCGCTTACTCGCTGTGTCCCCTCCAGGACGAACCTGTCGGGCAAGTGCTTTTTCGCGAACGATAGCAAAATATCGTACGATTCGACCAGGTTCGTCTTTACCGTAACGCGATCATCGTACCTGTCGGTGCTCTCTTTTCTGAATATCGCGTCCGTCTTGTAGGCAGGGCATATATCGCCAATTACGTCATCGGAACCTGCCAGTAGTACCGCCGCTAAGGTAAGACCTTCTTCTCCGGTATTTCGGTCCTTGGCATATAGCTTCGCACTTCTTAACAAGGAGACATCATCCAAGGAAGCCCAGGGATGACCAGCCGTCTTTGCTGTGGCCATCTTGCGCAGTCGATCAATCAGATCGGGACGCAGGTCTTCCATTTCCACATATTTGTACACTCTGCGCTCTGAATACAAGTTCTGCTTGCGTAGATACATCAAGGCGATCTGATCATCGCCGCGCACCTTGATGTCGCTATCCGAAACGCGGTCGTATATAACACCTTTCCAACTGTATACAGCGGGCCCCGCTGGAACCCAGACCCTTATCACAAGGGCCCCTTCGAAACGAACCCTCTCTATCTCCACGAAAGGAGACGGCTTAAAGCAATTTGAATCATTCAGCCTTTTAACCAAGTTTTGCTCTATGCCAAGCGCGCATTTCTCGTTTACGCCGCAAACCGAGCCATCGTCCTCAACTCCGAGGAAAATATTGCCGCCTTGCCTATTCGCGAAAGAGCAAATCGTTTCAAACGTGTCGTTACCGGGAGTGTCTCCGCAGCGCTTGAATTCGCACGTCAGCCCTTCGCCGGAAGAAACATGAGACTTTAATTCTTCGGGAGTCACAGCAATACCCCTTTCGATAGGAGGGCTAGTTCCGCCTATTACCCACGCCGACATTATAAACGACAGTGTCGCGACAGTTCGGCGACATTGTCGCATAGGTGTCGCGGACCTTAAATTCGGTTTTGCAGGAGGTTTTGAGCAAACAGCCCCTGAATAGACCAAAAGATCAGCCTATTTTTTGGTCTATTCAGGCGAAAACGGGCAATTGACCAAAATTCTTTAGTCTATTTTGGTCAATCAAGGGCGCTACCGTTCGCGACAAGCGACAGCACCGCGACGCAATATCGCCCCAAAACGACACCTATGCGACACTGTCGCGACAGTTTGGCGACAGTGTCGCATAGGTGTCGCACTGGGAATATAGGGAGAAGTCCCGTTTCCCAGTACGACATAGCGCACAAAAAGCCTCGCTTGCGCAATTCATTCACTGCAAGCGAGGCTCTGTCCGCTAAACGGGGAAACGATGCCTGTTCCTATATACCCACCTGGCTTATTTCCCTGCGGCTTTCAATGCTGCTTTGGGGCCTGCCACCAGCAGATAGTACAAGCCCTTGCGCAGCGGCGTGGGATCGTTGGGGAAAAACTGCTCGAAACGCTTTGGGTGCTCCATCAAATATCGCAGGTTCGCGTTCTGATAGTCGCTGAACAGCGAGCGATCATACGCACCGCCCCTGAACCCGGCGCGCAAATCCTCATGCATCTTAACCACAAATTCACGACGCTGCTCCGGCGCCAAGCGCGCAAAGTTCCACATATAGCTGTCATAACGCAGCCTGAACAGGACTTTTCTCAAATCATCGCAATCAGGGTCGTTCTTGATGAAGCGCTCGGCCATGTCGAATTCCTTGCACACGCACATCACTTTTTGCGCGTCGTTCACAGAAGACGCCTCGTTGTCTTGGCGGTAATGTAGAATAGCCTCTTCGGACATAACAACCTTCTGCGCGGTTACCCACACCTTGAACTGGAAGCCCAGGTCTTGGAAGCTTGCACCTGCCGTTTCAAGAAAACGCACGCCCTTTTCAACCAGCATTTCGCGACGATACAGCGCCGACCAAATGGAGGGAATGCAGTAGAACACTTCGCGAACATCGCGCGGATTGAAGGGGGCGTCCGTCATAGGGGGTTTGCACACACTTATAAGCTGGTTGCGTTCCTTGGGCGTGCTCCAGTAGAACCAATAGTTAGCCTTGGCCACATCAACAGGAGCGTCGGCACCTGCGTCCTTCACCAAGCCGTACAGCAGCTCCAGCGCATTCGGCTCGAAGAAATCGTCGGGCTCCAAAATGCCGATGTACTCGCCACGCGCGGTGTCGATGCCCAAGTTCATTGACGCGCCGTAACCGGAATTATCCTTATCAATCAGGCGAAAACGCTGGTCTTTTTCCATGTAGCGCTTGATGATATCCAGAGAACCATCGGTGCTGCCATCGTTGATGCACAGTGCCTCGAAGCCGGTAAACGTCTGAGCAATCAGCGAATCAAGCGCCTGCTCCAAGTACTGCTCGGAATTGCAAATGGGCACCAGCACCGAAATAGCAGGTGCAGGCCCTTCAGGTGCAGGGCTGATCTTCGCGCTCGCACGCGCTGCATTCGCACGCGCCTGTTGCTGAGAAATCTGGTTCTTGCCCTTTTTCTCGGTCTTCGTGGCAGCGTTTCCGCCACCAGCGCTCTTCGCGTTATTCTTCTTAGCCATTCCCTGCCCCTCTCAAATCAATTAGGTAAAAGTATACCGTTCATACAAGAAGCAACCACAGGGCATATTTCAGCTGCTGCGAATCACGTCAAGCAGTCCGCGGGCCCGCGCGTCCCCGACAGCCGCGAATTACGTCGGACGTCCTTGGCTGCCGCGCCCTCACGAGCGCCGCAATCGCGCCGAGCATCCCCAGGCTTCATACGTCCACGGGCGCCGAGAATCGCGCTGGACGCTCCACGTCTCCACCAACCCAAGCGTTCAACGACGCGCACGGACATTCGCCGCCCCGCCCATCGCGCCACGCACTTCACGACAAAGCTTCAACACTTAATTAATTCCTCGCAAACGAGGTGCTTTCCTCGAGCGCATCGCATAGAATCGATCTAATGTAAAACGCGTTCATAAAACAGCGCCAGCAGAGCGCAACATTATTCGCTTCAACGCGTTATTGAAGCCCGCCGCCAACAAGGAGGTTCTTATGAAACTTGGATTCATCGGATGCGGAAATATGGCCAAAGCCATGATCAAGGGAATTGTCGCTAGCGGTGCTGTTGCGCCCGGTGAAATCTACGGTTCCAATGCAACGCCGGAACACGCCGCTGCCGTAGCCGAAGAATTCGGCATTAACGCTGGCACTAACAACATCACCGTCGCCGAAAACGCCGACATCCTGTTCCTTTCCGTAAAGCCCTACCAGTACGAGGCCGTTATTGCCGAAATCCGTGGAGCAATGCGCCCTGAACAGACCGTCGTCACTATCGCCCCCGGCAAGACCATCGCTTGGCTGGAAGAACAGTTCGGCGCGCCCGTCCACATCGTACGCACTGCGCCGAACACACCCGCACACGTGCTGGCAGGCGTTACCGCCTACTGCCCCAACAGCTTGGCAACCGCTGAAGACGTCGCCGCCGTCGAATGCCTGCTTGCCAGCTTCGGCACCACCGTTGAACTGGAAGAATCGCAGCTCGATGCCGCAAGTGCCATCGGCGGCAGCTCACCCGCCTATGTATATATGTTCATCGAGGCCTTAGCAGACGCAGGCGTGGCCGAGGGCCTGAAGCGCCCGCAGGCTTACCAGCTTGCCGCACAGGGCGTACTGGGTGCTGCAAAACTCGTGCTCGAATCCGGCAAGCATCCTGGCCAGCTGAAGGACGAGGTGTGCTCGCCTTCCGGATCCACCATCCGCGGCCTTGAGGTTCTGGAAAAAGGCGCATTCCGCGGCACCGTTATCGATGCACTGCGTACCACCATCGAAAAGGCACGCGCTCTGTAACGCAAATGGGAACAGTTGGGTGCCTGCGGTGCCGATGCGCTGCGGCAAGCAGCGATTGGCGGAATCCAGAGCAAAACAATTCGACATCAAGGGCATTAGGGGCAGAGCAGCGGAACTGTTTCTGATTGACGACATCGATTAAGCCCGAAGGGAATATGCATGGTCCCTCTGCGCTGATTCTTCAGAAGGACCATGCCGACGCACAAACCGAACGTCTATGACCAAAAAATAGCCGCACTTGCTTACGCAATCGCTGCGAATCATCACCCCCGCAAACGAGCCCTCGCTGCATGCGCCAGGGCGCACACCGCACCTACGCCCGCCCGCACAACACCGAACAAAGACGAAGCCCCAAACCAGTGACAGCAGAGCGCGACATTTACCCGCCAGAATTCAACGTAAACGTACCTAAAATCCTACATAATTCCTTATTTTTTTTTAACAATGTACCCAGGGGGTACATTACTATGGGCTTATCTATCCCAGTTCAAAGGACAAACAGAAAGGCAAGGTGGGATCGCATGGCAAAAGCGTCAGCGAAGAGTAAAACGCTTTCCACTGCGGTAGCACTTGCGATGGCTGCTTCGCTGAGCGTTCCTTTCACGGCATATGCCGATGAAGATGCGAACGCTTCGCAAGAGGCAACCCAGCAAGAGGAAACGACAGCGGCAAACGACGGATCCGTAACCAACAACGAAGAAACTGCAACAGTTAAGGCAACCGGCGAAACTGAGGCAGACGCGAAAGGCGCAATTGCGCTGCATTCCAACGAATCCGCGCAGGCAGTGGCCGAGGTTGACGGCATGAAGTACGCAAGCATCGCAGCGGCAATCGCGGCCATCGATGCTAAGGGCACCGTTACCCTCCTGGGTGATGTAACAGAGGACGTCACCATCCCTGAAGGCAAGGCCATCACGCTCGACCTAAACGGTAAGAAGCTCACCAACAAGGCAAGTCACACCATCACCAACAATGGAACGCTCATGGTAACGGACTCCATTGGCGGCGGCGTGGTTGACAACATCACCCATGCAAAGGCTGCTCTCTCCAACGCAGTAGGCGCAACGGCGGCAAGAACACCGCTGAAAGTCCCGCTGAAATGACCATCAATGGCGGCACGTTCAGCGGCGGCATCAACACCATCAAGAATGACGATTACGGCAACCTCACCATCAACGATGGCGACTTCGACAACACGTCCCAGTACGTAATCATGAACTGGAGCAAGGCCACCATCAATAACGGCACGTTCAAGACCTCCAGCAAAGCCACCTCTGCTGTTCTGTTCAATTCTTCGTACGGCAATGACCCCGCTGACATCGGAAGCCTGGAAGTAAACGGCGGCACGTTCACCACCAATTCCGCCGCCCAGCCCGTGCTGACGAACTACTACGACGCCAACAACACGGCAACGTCCACGGTGATAAACAACGGCATCTTCAACGGGGATTTGGTAAACGAGTCCGAGCATAAGGGCCCGCTTTCCGTTTCCGGTGGTACGTTCACGGATCCGGCAGTCGCAAAGCACCTCAAGAGCGGCAAGGCAGTTTTGTTCAACGACGGCAAATATGCTGTCGGTAACAAGGACGCCGTGAAGGACGATGCAACCTATTCCGTAACCAATACCGACGGAACGGTTGTTTACTTCACCGATGCTCAGGCTGCAAACGACTATGCTAAGGAATCGGGCGCTCAGGCTCCTGTGGTTTTGAAGGTTACCGTTAACTTCGATTCCAACCAGGGCACAGCAGTCGACTCTCAGCTTGTTGCCGTTGGTGACAAAGTGGCAAAGCCGGCAGATCCTACCAAGAAAGGCTATACCTTCTCGGGATGGTTCACTGACAAGGACTGCACCAAGGCTTACCACTTCGATGCTGCTGTAGACAACACACAACCCGAGTTCACCCTGTATGCCGGCTGGAAGGCAGCGGCTCCTTCTACCGTTCAGCCCGGTGCTGGCGACAACGGCAATAACTCCTCTGCCAATGCGAACGTAAACGTCAACACCGTTAACGACAATGGCGACAATGCCGCAAGCGAAGCAAAGGCGACTACCGTGAAGACGGGTGACAACATTGCTCTTATTGGTGGCGCAATTGCCCTGATTGCCGTTGCGGCTGCTGCCGTTGCAGGATTTGCACTGCGTCGCAGGAAGATGAACTAGCTTTTTGCTCACTGCGTTTCACTGACCGTAAGGCAATACGGCGGTAACGCGTACGGCAAAGGGTCGGGCCTGAGGAAATCTCGGACCCGACCCTTTTGTTTTGCTTTGGGACAATGGGGACGGGTACTGTTTTCTCGCGCATCCTTTCGCATTGGGCTTTTGAGTCCTGGAGAAATCCAGGGCTTTTTGCTTACCCGTCTAACAAGCAGAGCCCTGCTTGCGACCAATTACGCGAACAGGGCTCTGCTTTTGTGCATGTTACCAAACAAAAAAGGGCGGTCGCTTTTGCGAACGCCCTTAGTAAAGCTGGGAATTTGGTGCCTATCCCCATTTTCCCACTTACGCCATGAATTTGTAGACGGCTTGGGTGTAGGCCACCGGGTCGTCGATAGGCAGACCCTCAGTGATCAGCGCCTGATCGTACAGAATCGTGGCGTACAGGTGCACCTTTTCGGTATCGCCATCCTCGAACGCCTTCTGCACTGCCTTGAATACGGGATGCTCGGCGTTCAGTTCGAGCACTCGGTCGCTCTTTACGTGCTCGCCGTCGGGACCCTGCGCCAAGATCTTTTCCATTTCCAGCGTGATGGGACCTTCTGCGGTTACGCATGAAGGGGTATCGGTCAGGCGTGCGGAAACGGCAACGCGCTTAACCTTGCCATCGAGTGCCTTCTGCATTTCGGCGAACAGGCCCTCGTTTTCCTTCGTAATGGCCTCAGCTGCGCTCTTTTCGTCCTCGGTTTCAAGGCCCAGGTCACCGCCGGCGACATTCTTGAATTGCTTTTCGTTGTATTCGCTCATCGACATGAAGCAGAACTCGTCAACATCCTGCGGGCACAGCAGCACGTCGAAGCCCTTGCTCAGCACCGTGTTCACAATGGGGCGCTTCGCCAAACGGTCAATGGCCTCGCCCGTTGCGAAGAAGATCGACTTCTGGTCCTCCGGCATAGCCTCCACGTACTCGGCAAGCGTCACCATCTTCTGCTGCTTGGCGGAGTAGAACAGCAGCAGGTCAGCCAGCACATCCTTCTTCATGCCGTAGCTGGTGTAGATGCCGTATTCCAAATTGCGGCCAAAGCCCTTGAAGAACTTTTCGTAACCGTCGCGGTCGTTCTTCAGGAACTTCTCCAGTTCGCTCTTGATCTTCTTTTCGAGCTTGCTGGCAATAGCGCGCAGTTGGCTGTTCTGCTGAAGCGTTTCGCGCGAGATGTTCAGCGAAAGGTCCTGCGAGTCCACCACGCCCTTCACGAAACTGAAGTAGTCGGGCAGCAGATCGCCGCACTTTTCCATGATCAGCACATTCGAGCTGTACAGTGCCAGGCCCTTTTCGTAGTCCTTGTTGTAGAAGTCGTACGGCGGGCGCTTGGGGATGAACAGCAGCGCATCGTAGGTTAACGCACCTTCTGCGTGAACGGAAATGGTGCGGGCCGGATCCTCGAAATCGTGGAAGTCGGTCTTATAGAAGGTGGCGTACTCTTCGTCGGACACCTCAGACTTGCGGCGCTTCCAGATGGGGATCATGGAGTTGATGGTTTTAACCTCGCGCACCGTTTCGAATTCGGGCGTGTAGTCGTCGCCAGCATCTTCGGGCTTGGGCAGGGGCTTGCGCTCCTCCATTTCCATGTGGATGGGGTAGCGCACGTAGTTGCTGTACTGCTTGATGAGGGCCTGGAGCTCATACTGGTCTAGGAATACGTCGTACTCTTCTTCGTCGGCGTTGTCCTTCAGGTGCAGGGTGATGCTGGTGCCGTGGTCGGCGCCCAGTGCGGCGGCCTCCTCAGCGGTGGCGGGCTCGACGGTGTAGCCCTCAACGCCGTCGGATTTCCAGGTGAACGCCTCGGCCTCGCCGTATGCGCGAGAGGTTACGGTAACTTCCTTGGCAACCATGAACGAAGAATAGAAGCCCACGCCGAACTGGCCGATGATGTCCACATCTTCGCCCTGCTTTTCGGCGTTTTCAGTCTTGAACTCAAGGCTGCCGGAATGGGCGATGGTACCCAGGTTGGTTTCGAGCTCGTCGCGCGTCATGCCGATGCCGGTATCGGAAACGGTGATGGTGCGTGCGTCCTTGTCGAAGGCAACATCGATGGAAAGGTCGTCTTTCGAAACGGCGATAGAGGTATCGGTAAGGCTCTTGAAGTAGAGCTTGTCCACCGCGTCGGATGCGTTAGAAATAAGCTCGCGCAGGAAGATTTCCTTGTTCGTGTAGATGGAGTTGATCATCAGATCGAGGAGCTTTTTGCTCTCAGTTTGGAACTGCTTCATTCAGATCCTTCCTTCTTTGGGCGAATGGCACGCGCCGCACGGCACAGACGCGGCAACACCCTATTTATATTGTGGGCAAACGCAAATTAGCACTCCCGCAAGAGGAGTGCTAATAAGAATTCTAGTATGGGAACTGCACCTGTCAAGGAAGGCGAAGGCCGCCCGCCCGTTTGTAACGCGGCTGTTGCCTTTCGGGCGGTTTACGGCGAACGGGCGCGGGCGATGGTAGTGCGCAGCGCGTCAATCACCGTGCCGCGGAACGCGCCCTTTTCCAGAACCACAACTCCGCGAATGGTGGAACCGAAAGGCAAGCACACCTCGTCCTTCAACTGGTCAGGATGCTTGCCCGATTCCAGCACCAGCTTCGCAGAACCCAAAGCCGCCTGCGCGGCAATCTGCTGGGCCTGCGGGCGCTTCAGCCCTTCGGCCACGCCGGCGTCGCGGCCTTCGCCTATTACCAGCGAAAATAGCAGCAGCCCTAAGCGTTTTAGGCGCTATTCCTTCTCTTCGCCTTCTGCCGTCTCGGGCTCCTCCTCGAAGCGGACGTCAATCTTGTCGATGCGCAAACCATCCATCACGCGGGCCATCATCGTGATCTTCGTGCCCTCGTGATGCAGCTCGTACGAATCGCCCTCGGCGGGGATCTTGTCCAGCAGGTCAAGCATCAAGCCACCCGCGGTCTCGTAGTCGAACACGGGCACGGGCTCAAATCCAATGAACTCAACGAACTGGTCAACCGGCAACGAGCCGTCAACCAAGTAATGATGCTCGCCTACCTTCAGAATTTCATCCTGATCATCGTGGAGATACTCGTCTTCCATACGGCCGATAATCTGCTCGACCACATCGGTCATGGTAACGATGCCGGACGTGCCGCCATGCTCGTCAACCACCACGGCGATTTTCGTGTGCTTAGCCTGCAGCACCTGCAAAAGTTTCGCGATAGAAATGCTCTCCGGCACCGCCTGAATAGAGCGAATCTTCAGGTCCTTCATCGTGGAGCCCTCGGGCAGCAGATAAGCATCCTTGATGTGCACGAAGCCCACAATGTTGTCCTTGTCCTCGCGGAACACGGGGTAACGCGTGAATTTGTTCTTCCCCATGAAGTCGAGGTTCGTCACAAGGTCATCGTCGTAGTCGATGGCCAGCACCTCGGTGCGAGGCGTCATGATAGCCTTCGCGTCCTTATCGTCCAGATCGAAAATGTTGTCCAGATACTGGTACTGATCCTGCTCGATAGATCCGCTCTCGGCGCTTTCTTCAAGCAGCAGCTTAATTTCTTCCTCGGAATAAGCCTCAGTTTCATTCTTGGCATCGTGGCCGGTCAAGCGCATAACGCCATTGGTGGTAGCGTTAAACAACCACATGATGGGATAAGTAATGCGATAGAACGCATGAAGCGGGCCCGCCGTGTGCAGCGCGTAGGTTTCCGTCTTCAGAATAGCCATGCTCTTAGGGATGAGCTCGCCGGCCACCACATGCAGCGTGGTCATGATGAAGTAGCCAATACCCACCGAAATAACGGTGACAGCCGTGTCGGGCAAGCCAAAGAACACGAAGATCGGGTGAAGCAGCGCGGCAAACGCGGGCTCGCCCAGCCAGCCCAACGCCAGCGAAGCCAGCGTAATACCAAGCTGGCAAGCCGAAAGGTACTCGTTAACGTTGTCGGCCATCTCGAACGCACGCTTGGCGCCCTTCTTGCCTTCTTCCACCAAAATCTCAATCTGCGATTTACGCACGCGCACCAAGGAAAACTCAGCGATAACGAAAAAAGCGTTCATCAGCAGAAACAGAACAACCAATATCAAACTTAACCAAATAGGCATCTATGTACAAAACTCCTTGCGTAAGCGGGTGAGAAGCGGCATCGCCATCTCTCACTGCGGGGACGAGAAACGGATCGGCCATTTCTCATTGCGGAAACAGAATCGGAAAAGAGGGCCAGCCTGCTTTTCCGCTAAAGGGGAATCGGTGCGCTTTGCACCCTTTCCGAGAAAACCGAAATTACACGGCCATCTCCCCCTTTGGGAAGGGCATAAGGCGCGTTACGTCCGCCAACAAGGAAAGGCGCTTGCGCACGTCCAGGCATAAACCACGCGCAAGGAAGAGTTGCAACGCTGTTTGCGCTGCGGCATCTGAATACAGAAACGCAGCCTTTTCTTCACACGAAGACAAAGACCGCGCGGGACCAAAAAGAGAATTATTGCATTGTGCGGTGCGTTTTCGGGTCGAGCAACATCGACCGCCGCCGTCGGAGTCGTTCACGACAGCTTCATCTCCTATTCTGATGGCCGCCGCCATCGTTGGTCCCACAACCCGTTTTGCGTAAACAGGCACGATATCTTTTCAGAATAGTACCGCGGAACAACGGCAATTCAACGAAACACCATCACAGCGCCATGTTTTCGGCGGCAAACGACACAATCCCGCCGCTTCGGCCTCGTCGCAGACGCGACGACAGAGATGCGGGTGCCGGCCTCATGCGAAATCCCAACCAAATCAACAACGCGCACCGCCGCGAAACGGACGCGCAGGGCAAAAGGCGCGTGGACGGCGAGGCGGGATATACCCAGCGACGCGAGGCGAATGCGCTTGCCCCGCGTGGGACGACGCGGAATGTACGCACACCTCACACGGGGACAACGGGCACGTCTCACGCGAAGGCGGGCGCAACAACAGGAGCATCTTGCGCGTGAGCGGGGAGCAGCTCGGAGCTGCGTGTGAGCGAACCCACGAAACAGCCGCTCCACCCCGCACAAACGGGGACAGTGCGCGAAATACGAGCACCTAGGAATGGCAAGATCTGCGCGCCGTGCATGATTCGAGGGGTCCGTGCAGCGAAAGCGGGCCCTTCATGGCAAGATCTTCGCGCGGTGTATTCCCAAACGGCTGTTTGCGGGGCTTTTCGGATGCATGGCGCGCATATCCTGCCAAAGCCAGCCCGTTTTCGGATGCATGGCGCGCGAATCTTGCCACGAACTGGCGATTTTCCCGTCCGAGGCACCTTTTGGGATACATGAAGCGCAAAACTTGCCACGGATTGCCGCCCGGGAACGCACCAGGGCGAAATATTGCCATCGCCAGGCACCCGAGAACGCACCGTGGCGTCACGGAACCGGGAGACGCCACGCGAACGAAACATCGGCCAATTCAACACCACGCGCTGACACGTCCAAGAAACCATGAAAATATTTTGGTACCTTCCGCCAAGAAACGGCGCTGAAAACGTGCTCGCGTAGTATGGCGAACATGAGCGAAAAAAATACTTACATCAACGACACGGACGGGCGCGATAACGGCAACGAACCGTCCGGACATGGCAGCGCGGCATCATCGGAACACGACGGCAACGAACCGTCCCAACGTGGTGACGCCGACTCATTGAATCATGGCAACACCGAACTGTCCGATCACGACAGCGCAGCCTCGCCGGAGCGCGACAACACCGCTTCGTCAGAGCATGGCGATACCGCCTCGCCGGAACGCGACAACGTCACTTCACTGAAACACGGCGACACCTTCTCATCGAAACGCGGCAATGCCCCCTCGCCCGAACATGACAACGAGGCAGCAGCGCAGCGCGACGGTGTCGGCGACGTCTCATCGGAACGCGAGAACGCCGCCATCGCCGACAAAGAAGCAGCAAGCCGCTCCGATCACGCAGAAGAGGCACCGCTCGATGAGCGCAGCGCCGCTCATGCAGCGGAGACGGCATCCGACAAGCACCATGCCGCCCACGCAGCAAAGGCGGCATCCGCGTACCTCCAGAAAGCCGGAAATTTCCTCGGCCTACACAAAAAGGCTTCCGCCATCGCTGCAGCCATTGCGCTGTGCGCCGTAGTGGGCATCGGCGCAGCCGTGGCTTCGAGCAGCCGGCCCGCCCCTAACGGCATGCTCCTAAGCAGCAGCTTTGTGAACTACGCAGCAAACGCCGTTGCAACTACCACGAATACTGCCGCAGAAGAAGCGGCAGCGGGACTCGTCGCTCAACGTCTCACGCCCAACGCACTCAACAGCGTCGATTCCTTCACCACCGCCCCTGGCACGTTTTCCCTGATAGAAGGCGAAAATGCCACACCGCTTTCCGAAGAGCAGCAAGAATCCCTTGCAGCAGCCACCCAAAACATCGAAGGCGGCGGCTACACCGTTGGCTTCACGCTCATCAATTTGAACACCGGCAAGGGCATCGCCTACAACCTCGACTCGCGCGTTTACGGCGCCAGCTCGTTCAAGGGTCCCTACGCCGCCTTCCTGTGCCAACACCTGGGCGACAACGACGCTTCCTACCCATCCGGCAGTGAAGCGGCGGGCTCCGGCGTTTCGTCGTCCATATATTCCCTGATGCAACCCATGATCCTCTACTCGGATAACAGCGCCTTCAGCAGCTTGCGCAACACTTACGACAGCGCAGGGTTCGCAGAATGGCTCAATTCCTGCGGTGTGGATTCCGAGATCATGCACGACACGCACTTCCCACGCTACTCCACGCGCGAATCCGCCCTGCTATGGCTGCGCACGTACCAGTACCTCAAAACCAATACTCCCACCGCGCAGAACCTAGCATCGCTCTACGAGCAGACGAACGTGTCGTTCATTCGCTCTGGCGTGAGCGACGATGGCGAAGTTGAAGCCGTGCTCAACAAGGCAGGCTGGTGCTCTGGCAGCGAACGTTTCACCGGTCTGTGCGATGCGGGGCTCATCAAGTGCACCGACGGCACCAATTACCTCATGAGCACCATGACCAATTCGCCCGACGGCGGCCTATACACCGTCCGTCTGGCGAACCTGGCATCCACCCTCTTTGAGTGCCGCGACGTGCTGGAATAGCGCCTAGCAAACAGGCAAGCGCAAAGCAGGAACTGCAGAGCAAAGGTCGCTAAGCGGTGTAATTTTCCTGCCTCTTTCGCCCGCCGCAGAACGTAAAAGCTACAATGAACAATGCTGCGCAAATGCGCGTTGAGTGCATTGGGGCGAAACTACGCCACGCAAGGAATGTCCATGGCATGTCTGTGCGGCGGGCAACGCAGGAAAATCGCTTTCGCACGATGCATGCGCAACAGCCGCTCGCCCTTGCACATGCCGACGCCGCTCCCGCAAAGGCAACGTCGCACAAATGCGCATCGATTGCACCGCGCCTCATAGGAGGCCTCACACAACCGATACCGCACCAGCGTCGAACAGCACAGTACCCCCTAAAGGGAACCGCACTGCCAGCGAACTACAAACCCCGAACGAAAGGATTGCCGTGGTGGAACTTGCTCGCGAACTTAACCGTCATGCCGCTTCGGCAACCCACGAGCAAACGCATCTTGCCGAACACCCAGGACAGCTGGTGTGGATTTTCATGGGCATGTCCGTCGTTGGCCTTATGGGCGAAACGTTGCAGCACCTTGTGGCGTTCGGCGAATTGGAAAGCCGTGCCGGCTTCATCTGGGGTCCGTTTTCGCCCATCTACGGGCTGGCGGCAGTTCTGCTAACCATGCTGCTCGAACCCCTGCAGGACAAGGGGGTCCCACTGCTTTTGACGGTAAGCGCCGTCGTGGGCGGCAGCCTTGAGTACTTCGCCAGCTGGGCCATGGAAACATTCTGGGGCGTTGTGGCATGGAGCTATCTGAACATCCCCCTCAATTTTGATGGGCGCACCGACGTCTTCCACTGCCTGATCTGGGGCACCATTGGCGTGCTGTGGGTAAAGGTTGGCCTGCAATTATGCCAACGCATCTTCAACCGTGTAAACACCGCCGGCACCCCGTACCGTGCGGCAACGGCAGCGCTTTCCATCTTCATGGCACTCGACATTGCCATGACCATCATCGTTTTGCTGCGCGCCGATGCCCGAACCGATGGCATTCCGCCGCAGAATCCCATCGAACAATTCTGCGATACCGCCTACCCCACCGACATGTTGCAGAAGCGCTTCCATAACATGGGCGGCCTCGGCATATAGGCAGGAAAAGGAACCAGCAGCAGATTCCCGCTTTATTGCTCGGGCAATTGTCTGCTGCAAATGGCAGAGTGCCAAGTGCTCTATGCATCCTGTTTGGCGGGAACCTAGCGCCTGCCCCATTTCCCTGTATTCGCAATAAGGCGCAAAAGCAGAGCCGCGCTCGCGATCCACACCGCAAGCGCGGCTCTGCTCGCTAGATGGGAATCTGGTACCTTTCTTTTTCCCGTCCTACTCGTAGAAGTCGGCGGCATCCTCAAGCAGCTCAATGATGTTGATGCCTTGCGGGCACATATCCTCGCAGGCACCGCATTGAATACAGGCAGAAGCGCGACCGTCGCGGGTTTGCCAGGCGTACTGACTCTTCGCAAATTCGCGATTCTCGGTCATCTTTTCCAAATTCAGCAAACCCAAGGCTTCGGGAATATTCACGCCAGCGGGGCAGTCTTTCACGCAATAGCGACAGTTGGTGCAAGGGATCAACCCCACGCTCTTCAGAGCATCAACCGCATCGCCCAGCGTCTTTTCTTCGGAGGCGGACAAGGGTTCGTTCGCCTTCCATTCGCGCACGTTTTCCTGGATCTGTTCCAACGTCGATACGCCCGAGAGCACACTGATAACATTGGGCAGGTTGTAGCAGAATCGATAAGCCCACGAAATCACGCTCTTGTCGGGGTCGGCTGCCTTCAGCACACTTGCACCGCGTTCCGGCAAGTCTGCCAAACGACCGCCGCGGGCGGGCTCCATAATCACCACGGGCACACCATGTTTTTGCGCAACTTCCATGCATTTGCGCGATTCCACCACAGGATCTTCCCAGTCGAGGTAATTCACCTGCAACTGGACAAAATCCATATCGGGATGATCGGCGAGCAACTTGTCCAACGTTTCGGCGTTGTCATGCATCGAGAAACCCAAGTGCTTGATGACACCTTCGGCTTTCTTCTGCGCGGCCCATTCCCACATTCCGTACTCATCGAATTTCGCCGTGCGCGCACCGCCCATGTTATGCAGCAGGTAGAAATCGATGTAGTCAGTGCCCAGGCGTTTGAGCGAAGTATCCAAACATGCTTTAGCGTCTTCTGCGGTAGGCTGAGCCCAAGCCAAGCACTTGGTTGCAATGGTGAACGAATCGCGCGGATAGCGCTCCACCAGCGCCTTGCGCATGGCAACTTCCGATTCGCCTTCGTGGTAGACATAGGCGGTATCAAAATACGTGCCGCCAGCCTCTATGAACGCATCGACCATCTTCTTCAAGTGCTCGATGTCGATGCTCTTCTGATCTTTGGGGTCAGTAAGGGGCAAACGCATGCAGCCAAAACCCAACTTAGGGGTATCCAAAAGATTGCTCATAGGGGTGGCTCCTTGCCTGTTCTTCTACAAATTCTCTGCGCCCATTGTAGCGGAAAACCAACTTTAGTAACGTAGCGTTACTTATTTTAAGAGAAAGCAATAACACGACACGATACACGAGCAAGCGCCCAAACCCACGGCACCGCCCGTGTTTCGCAACGCCGCGCTCGGGCCACATCACGATGCCGCGCCCAAACAGTTCCCTAGCACGGCAGTGGGGCAACATCACGATGCCGCACCCGGGCAACGCCTTGGCGCTGCATCGAGTCAACCCTACCCCGCGCCAGATCCACCCCCGCTCCGCATCGGGCCCACAACGACCCAACACCGTATCAGGTTCAACCCCCGTTCCGCATCGAGCCCACAACATACCAGCACTGCCTCGGGGGCCCTCCCAGGAGCCCAGAAACAAAGAATCAGTCCGAATTGCAACTTTTTTGCGATTGGCAATTGCTGCGAGCTCCTCAATCGCGAATCGCGGCACAAAAACGCAGCAAAAATGGCATATTTCAAGCCTGAAGGAACCGAGAAGAGCCCCTAATCGCAAAAAAGTTGCAAAGATACCGAGTTTTTTGTTTTTTGCAATGGGTCCGATCGCTGCAACAGGGCAAATCCCGCGAAAACGCGCGGAGCATCATGGCCAGCAACCCAAAATCAGAAACAAGAAAGGCGCCCGCCATGCGGACGCCTCCAAAAAACCAAATCGGCTGAAATCTACGCTTCCTTGGCACCATACTGCTCGTAATAAGCATCGAGTGCAGCCTTCAGCGTATCGTCGATCACTACTTCGCCCTGAACTTCGTGGTTGTACAGGAGCTCGGTAACTTCAGCCATGCTTACGATGGAAGCTACAGGGAAGCCATACTTTTCCTGGACTTCCTTCTGCGCAGTCTTCACGCCGCCCTTGCCAACTTCCATGCGATTCAGGGAGACAATCAGACCCTTAACCTCAACATCAGCGGCACCCTTCAAGACGGGATACGTCTCGTCGATGGACTTGCCCGACGTGGTAACGTCTTCAACCATGATCACGCGGTCGCCGTCATGAAGCTCAGCGCCCAGCAGGTTGCCGGCATCGGCGCCGTGGTCCTTCACTTCCTTGCGGTTACAGCAGTACTTAACTTCCTTGCCGTACAGCTCCTCCAAGGCGATGGCGGTAACAACAGCCAGCGGAATGCCCTTGTATGCAGGACCGAATACCACATCGAAATCCAGGCCAAAGTTGTCATGAATGGCGCGAGCGTAGTACTCGCCCAAGCGCTTCAGCTGACCACCCGTAACATAGGCGCCGGCATTCATGAAAAAGGGAGATTTGCGCCCGCTCTTAAGCGTGAATTCGCCGAACTTGAGCACCCGGCTTTTCACCATGAACTCGATGAATTCTTTCTTATATGCCTCCATGAGCGCACTCCTTCTCTAGTGAAACTACTATTTTCATTCTACAAAAGCCTGGGGCAAAGCCCCTGCGGCTACTCGCGGTAAAAGCCGTTCATCGCCTTGTACACGTCGATCTCCCACTGGCGGCGGTGGCTCTTGGCAACCGTGTCCAGGATCAGGCCCGTCACGAAGGAGAGGGCGCCGCAGCCGGCGAGCGCCAGGCTGCCCAGCATCGTGGGGATGCGGGGCACCAGGCCGGTGGCCGCGTACTCGGCGACGACGGGGATGCCCGCCACCACGGCCAGCACCAGCAGGATCAGGGCCAGCCAGCCGAAGAACGCCAGCGGACGGTAGTCCTTGAACAGGCTCGTGATGGCGCGCAGCACCTTCGCGCCGTCGCCGAAGGTGGACAGCTTCGAGTAGCTGCCCTCGGGGCGGTCGCGGTAGTCGATCGGCACGTCCTCGATGCGCCAGCGCTTGTCCACCGCGTGGATGGAGATCTCCGTCTCGATCTGGAAGCCCTCGGAGAGCACCGGCATGGTCTTCACGAACACGCGGTTGAACGCGCGGTAGCCCGTCATGACGTCGTCGAAGGCGAAGCCGTAGATCTTCTTGATCAGCCAGCGCACCAGGTCGTTGCCGAAGCCGTGGAACGCGCGGTCGTTCTCCTCGCCGTAGGAGCCGTTGGACAGGCGGTCGCCCACCGTCATGTCGGCGCGGTCGGCGCGCAGCGGCTCCAGGAGAGCCGGCGCGGCCTCGGCGGGGTAGGTGTCGTCGCCGTCGACCATCAGGTAGTAGTCGGCGTCGATGTCGCGGAACATGGAGCGGACGACGTTGCCCTTGCCCTGGCGCCCCTCGAACTTCACGATGGCGCCGTGCTCGCGGGCGATGTCGGCCGTGCCGTCCTTGGAGTTGTTGTCGTAAACGTAGATGTCGGCGTCGGGCAGGACGCGCTTGAAGTCGTCCACCACCTTGCCGATGGTCACGGCTTCGTTGTAGCAGGGTATGAGTACTGCGACCTTGTCTGCCATTGGGCTCCCTTTCAAACAAGCAAACAGCAAGCGCAAAAGCGCGAAATGTATCAATTGCCGACTATGCACCTACGGCGCATACCGCCCGATACCCCTCAGAGCAGCAGTCGAAGCGCATAGCCATAAGCCATATTAGTTTACTCGCTTTTTACGTTGAAAGAAACGACGCACGGAAAATGGGCACAGGTGGGAATCTGGCACCTGTCCCTATTTTCCCATTCGGTTAGTTATGCGTACGATGATCGCGGTAATTGGCCAGATACGTTGCGAATTCAGCCGAGGTGTCGGAATTACCAGAACGCCACATTTTGTGGTCGATGATGGTGCTTTCGCTGCCGTAATACGCATCGATGTAGGCAATAAGCCCGTCAATCGCTTCAAGCTGCGCTTCGGGATAGGCGCCCTGCCCGCCCACATGCACTATTTCGATGCCAATAGAATACGAATTCATACCGTAATCGGTAATACTCTTCGAAGGAGCTTTGGTGGTCCCCTTTTTGTCGTCGCGTCCATCTTCCGGCACGCCATACTCGCTGTTGTGACCTGCGTCGCCATAGCCGGCATGATGGGCAATGGCATCCATCGGCACACATTGCACGATAGATCCGTCTTTATTCACGATGAACTGCGAGGCCACTTTGTTGCCACTGCTCTCCCATGAATTAACGATAGAAGCCGCGCTGCTATCCACTTCGGTGTCATGTAGCACGATGTACTTCTGATAGCTGGCCCCTTTTTCGCCGTGGTTGAAGTCGGGGCGATAGTCTTCCGTTATATCCAGCTTCGCGCGCAACTCACTTGCCGTCGGCTTAGCTTCCTCCGCAGAAGAAACGCCCCCTTCGGCTCCTTCGCCACTTTGGGCACCGCCATCCGAAGAAACGCCCGCATCATTCACCTTGAGCTGAGAGTGGTCGGGCTGTTGCTGCGGAGCTGCGCAACCCGCCAACGTGCACACCAAAGCAGCGGCGGCAAGTATCCCTATCAGTCTCATACGTTTTCCCTTCAACCGAACGGCGTGCCCAGCACAGCGGCGCCAACGTTCTCGCTAGGCACAAATCACAGCGAGCCTGGTCAGCTGCCCTTTCGGCAACCATACCAGGCTCGCAATATATCAATGCAAGAAGATGGAGATCAACCCTATTTCCTCAGGTCAACGCCAAGTTCAGCATTCACCAAATCAAATGCCGCGTCGATGGCCTTGTCCATATCGTAGTACTTGTATCCACCCAAACGGCCAGCGAATACCACGTTGCCTTCCTGCTTGGCAAGCTCAACGTACTGCTCGTACAGGGCGCTGTTGCGATCGTCGTTCAGAGGATAGTACGGCTCATCGCCGCGCTCCCAGTTTGCGGGATACTCGCGCGTAATGATGGTGGTTGGCTGAGTGCCGTACTCGAAGTGCTTGTGCTCGATAATGCGCGTGAAGGGCACCTCGCGCTCGGTGTAGTTAACCACCGCGTTGCCCTGCCAATTCTCGCATTCAATACGCTCGGATTCGAAGCGCAAAGAACGATACTCCAGCGCGCCAAGCTGATAATCGAAGTAAGCGTCGATGGTGCCGCAGTAAATAACGCGGTCGGCAATACCTTCGTTTTCAGCAACGAACTCACGATACTCGGTATTCAGCAAAATTTCCGTATCGCCGAACATGCGCTCAACCATAGCAGTGTAACCGCCCATGGGGATGCCCTGCCAACGGTCATTGAAATAATTGTTGTCGTAGATGAAACGAACAGGCAGGCGCTTGATGATGGAAGCGGGCAGCTCGGTGCAGCTCTTGCCCCACTGCTTTTCGGTGTAGCCCTTGATCAGCTTCTCGAATACATCCTTGCCGATAAGCGAAAGCGCCTGTTCCTCAAGATTAGAGGGCTCGCCTTCGCCAATCTGCTCGGCTGCTTCCTGCTTCTGGCGCTCAATGATTTCCTTCGCTTCAGCGGGAGTCTTGATTCCCCACATCTTCGAGAAGGTGTTCATATTGAACGGCAAGTTGTACAGCTCGTCCTTGTAGCTGGCAACAGGGCAGTTCACATAGTTGTTGAACTCGGCGAACTGATTTACGTAATCCCAAACGGGACGAAGCGACGTATGGAAGATATGGGCACCGTACTTATGCACGTTGATGCCATCGATTTCTTCCGTGTAGATGTTGCCTGCAATGTGATCGCGGCGGTCGATGACCAAGCAGGTCTTGCCGATCTTGGCGGCTTCATGAGCAAAAACGGCGCTCGTGATGCCAGCGCCAACGATAAGGAAATCGTAATGGTTGCGCTGCATGCCATGCCTTTCTTTGTGTAACGTTTCAGCCAGCAAGCTGCCGGCCACTCTAGTATGCTTAGAATGCACCGCACGGGCGCACCACTTCTTATTCTAGACGATGCTGCCCTACTATCGAAACTCAGGCCCAATAAAAAACGCCCACAAGGACGTTAACGAACTTTGGGGTATGCACTAGTAGAGTCAGCGAGTAAGATTCTGGCGAGTGCGGGGAGATTGAAAAGCCCATAGGGCTGGCCTTTGCGCCGCCCTATGGGCTTTGAAATTTCCCTGTGCCGCCAGAATCCCGCGCAGCATCGTCGCGTCTCAGGAGCATGTTGCGCTGATCGTAGATCAGCGCAACCGACTAATCCTGCTTTACAACAAGAACGTCGCAGCGAAGGTTCCTGATCAGATAAGTGGAAACGCTGCCAACGAATACGTAGGTGATGTTCGAAAGACCGCGCTCACCGCAGATAACCAGCTCGGGCTCGAACGGCTTGATCATCAGGTTATGGATGGTTTCCTGAATGCGACCAACCTTAACGACAACCTCTACGGAAGGGATGTCTGGATCTTCCTCGGCTGACTTCAGCGTATCGCCCAAGGAATCGACCAAACGGTTGCGAACCGTTTCAGCAAGCTCTTTGTAGTCGGTGCCCGTCAAAGAATCAGGAACCGAATCTACTACATGGCCGAACATCAATTCTGCATGGTTGAGCTTCGCAATCTGAATTGCGCGCTCGGCTACTTCCTGCTGAGTGCTGCCGCCATCGAGTGCTGCAAATACGCGCCTGTACTGCTTCATAGCTCTCGCCCCTCTTTCTCCTTCGCCATACGGCAAAGGCCCCAGTATCGAAGCGCCCCTGCGCCTCGCTTATTATCTTTCTTTATTCTAGCAGGATACCCAAGCAAAAACGTCACAATGCTGTAACACGTTCATTCCTTCTTCCCCAAAGAAACCCCAAATGATGAGGGGATTGTGAATGGTTGCCTCTGCGAAAGCCATGCCTGTCACGAAGCTGTTCCGGCACTCCCTCCCGAACCTGCATTGGCCACTCTTGGCTTAACTCCAGCTAAAGCACGGGCGTTCTGCATTGCCTCCAAATATGCTTGAGCATCGCCTGGATCGTCGTCGATAGACTCATCGCCCAAATCAACCTCGCGAGGAACGCGACGATACAGGATGTCGTACATAACCGGCACCACATACAGCGTCATGAACGTGGCGTACAGCAAGCCGCCCACAACCACAACCGCCATGCCGCGCTGCATCGACGATCCCACCGCATCGCTGAACACCATCGGCAACATAGCGAAGATGGTGGTAATTGCCGTCATCATGATGGGGCGCATGCGGGTACGTCCCGCAGCCACCAGGGCATCGTGCTTCGACAGGCCACCACGGCGCAGCTGGTTCACATAGTCAACGAACACGATGCCGTTATTCACAACCGTGCCCATAAGCACCGCGAAGCCCAGCAGCGAAAGCATGCTCAGCTGTTCGCCGGCTGCCACCAAACCGAACAAACCGCCGGTAAAGGCAAGGGGGACAGTCAAGATCACGATGAAAGGAGAAAGCAAGCTCTGGAACTGCGCCACCATAACAAGGTAGATCAGCACAAAGCCCAAAATCAGAAGCAGCATCATTTGAGAAAGCATTGTGTTGATGTTTTCCAGTTCGCCACTGGTTTGAATGGTGTAGCCCTCGGGCAGCTGATAATCCTTGAGCTTGGTCTGCAGATCGCGCGCAAGCAAGGCATTGTTGTAACCATCTTCGACATCGGCCGTCACCGTAATAGCACGGGTTGAGTTCACATGAATCATCGTGGGAGAGGCAACTCCCTGCTCAACCTTAGCGAACTCGCGAAGCTTGTGCGTGGTGGTATCGCCCGTCTGCTGATTGGTTATCTCAATCTCGGTATCAAGAAGATTGTCTGCCGTAACAGGGTTTGTCTTATCCACTACAGACACATTCATTTTGCTGCCATCGAGCGTCATGGAAGGCGCATCGGCGCTTTCGGAAAGCTTTTTCGCCAAATCGCTATACAACTGAGCAACCGTATAGCCGTCCTTGGTAAGCTTGTCGCGATCGACAACCAGGTGAAGCTCGGTCGCAGCATCTTCCATGCCGTTTTCGATTTCGGTATAGCCCTCCACCTGGCCAACGATCCCCATCACATCTTCGCTGATACGCACCAGCTCATCCTGATCGGGACCTTGGATCCTCAACGAAAGCCCACTGCCGGTCATAGAGCTCATCGCCTCGGAAGAAGAAGCGTCGGTAATCACTTCGCAGTTCAGGCCAGAAGTACGCTGCTGCAGCTGATCCAAAATCGAAAGCACCTGGCCTTCGGTGGTCACTGAACTGTCGGTCTGTACGTAGAACGTGAACACCTGGTGGAACTTGTCGCTGCTGCTACTGCTGGAAATATCGCTAGCAACCATCGAGGTCGAAGACGTTCCGTCCATAGCGCCAACGAATTTCACTCCGTCGATGCCCATGGCTTCGTCCATAACCTTATCCGCCGTAGCGTACGCCGTCTCCTTGTCGGTATCCTCAGGCATGGTCACTGTCACCGTTGCCGTTTTCGAGGTCATGGTGGGGATCATAGTGATACCCATATTCACCACGCCAATCACTGCAACAACCAAAAACACTACCGACACCACAAGAGGCAACGCCTTATGACGCAAGAAGAATGCCAGCGAACGAGCGTATTTCGTCTGCAGCGTCTCAAACCAGTTGTTGCGGCGAGGAATATAGTTCTTGAACAGGAACGAAGAAGCAGTGGGAACCATGGTCAACGCGATAAGCAGCGACGCGGTAAGCACGTAGGCAATGGTCAGCGCGAAGGGCAGCATCAGCTGGTTCACCATGCCCGTAGTAAACACGATGGGCAAGAATACACAAATGGTAGTAAGCGTGGAAGCAATTACCGCGCCCGAGATCTGCTTCGCACCCTGAACGGCTGCGCGAGCAGGCGGAATGCCGCGGCTGCGCAGGCGATAGATATTCTCCAGCACAACAATCGAATTATCTACCAGCATGCCAATAGCGATGGAAATACCGCCAAGCGACATAATGTTCAGCGAGATGCCCGAGAAGTACATCACCACCAAGGCACAGAGCACTGAGAAGGGAATGCTGAAAGCCATGATGAGCGTGGGGCGCCAATCGCGAAGGAAAACGATGAGCACCACCACGGCAAGAAGCGCGCCCAAAAGCAGCGACTGCAAAATAGAGTTGATGTACAGCGCAATGAAAGACCCCTGGTCACTCACCACAGTTAGATGCAAGCCGGGATTGGCCTGCTCAATTTTGGTAAGCGCTGCTCGGGCATCTGCGGAAACTTCGCTCGTAGAAGCAGTGGAATTCTTGAACACCGAAAGCAATACGCCATCTTTGGCGTTGATACGCATGTACTGATCTCCGACATTGTCAACTTCGGTGATGTCGGCAACATCGGCAAGGCGGATTTCACCCACCCCATCGATGTCGGCGAGCAAAAGCGAACGCAGGTCGGAAATGGAAGAGATGTTGTCGCCCACACGCAACAGCCACTGATCATCCGAGCCGCTATCAAGATAGCCAGCCGGCATCGAAAAATCCTGGGCTTTAATAATGCCTGCTAGCGTTTCCTTGTCCACCAAGGCATTGACATTCGCCTTGGAAAGAGCCTCTTCACGCGAGCTTTCGTACTGAGAACGGGCATCCGTCAGCTGTTGTTTGTTGGAGTCGATGGTCTGTTGGGCGCTGGCAAGCTGAGCGCTGGCGCTGCCGAACTGCGTTGCTGCGGTAATAGAGCCCGATTGCACTTCGGCAAGCTGCTTTTGGTAGGCTTCAAGTTCTCCCGTTACCATTTGCGCCTTCTGCACAAGCTGCCCAATTTTCGCCTGAACCTGGGGGTTTGCGCCGCTAGGATCGACGGCCTTCAGCGCTCCGATCCCCGCCTGCAGCGAAGTGATCTCGCTGGTTTTCCCGGAAATTGCCAGCGTTAAGCCAGAGCTTGCCTGACCAAGCTGATCGCTTGTTTCCTGCTGCTTCTGCTCGAGCGCTTCTTTCTGGCTGTTTAGCTGGCTCTCCGCTTCAGCCAGCTTCGCCTCGCCTTCATCGATGTTTTTTTTGGCATCGTAAAGCTGGGAATTGACGCTGGCCAGCAGCTTGTTGTTGATGTCTTCAATTTTGCTGTCGGAAAGGCGCACCTCTACCGATTTTTCCGCCGCCCCAACCGTAGAAACGTCGGCAACACCGTCAATGCGCTCCAATTCAGGAACAGCTTTGTCTTTCACCAACGAAGTGGTGTCGAAAATATCATGGTCGTCGTAGGATACGGCAACATACAAGGTTGCCATCATATCCATGCTGATTTCCATGTAGTTAGGGCTGCCAGCGGTTTCAGGCAGCTGGGAAGAAACCTCGTTTACCGCAGACGAGGCCTTCACCATGGCGGAATCCATATCGCTTCCGTCCTCGAACTCGAGGAATATCATGGAATAGTTATCAGCACTTTGGCTTTGGACGGAGGAAACACCGCTTACTTTCGAAAGCGAGCCTTCCAATACATCGGTAACTTCGGATTCCACCTTTTCAGCGCTAGCGCCAGGGTCGGTGGTGATAACCGCCAGATAGGGCAAATCCATATCGGGCAGCAAGTCGGTCTTCATCTTGGTAAGCGAAACACCACCCAGAATCAGGATGATGATCACCGCAACCGTAACGATATATGGCTTCTTTACGCTAAAGCGGCTAAGCACAGCAACTCCCTTAATAGTGCAGTTGAGGTAGGTTTCGGGCGAGTGCCAAAGAGAGTCTATTGACTCCCGTATGTTTTATTTAGTAAACATTGTGATTTTATGCCGCATCACCACAGATCTCGGCCACGAATCCGCGAAGAAAGCCCCATACACGCCGATTCCACACTATGCAACGAAAAGTCGAACGATCTGCCCTGATTGTTGAAACGGCAAAGTAGGAATATAGGGACAGGTACCGTTTCCCACTTTAGCTTTGAGGCGCCGCCCGCACTAATCGTATGGAGTTGCCGGGCGCCCCCTGCCTAGTGGGAAAACGGCGTCTGCCCCCATACCCCACTAATAAAGCTCCGGCCTGCGATGCTCAAGGACGGGCATGGCTGCGCGAACTCCGTCAATCGCCGAAAGGTCTATGCGGGCAGCAACCAGCTCTTCGCGGACGCTGCCACTGGCCAGCATCACACCATCAGGCCCAAACACGGCACTTTGCCCAATGTAGCCCTTGTCAACGCGACTTAAGCCCGCAACGAAGATCTCGTTCTCAATGGCGCGCGCCGAAAGAAGTGTGCGCCATTGCTCCGCCTTCAAGCGGCCATCCACCCAGGCGGCAGGGTTGATTAACAGCTGGCACCCATGCGTTGCCGCAAAGCGCGCCACTTCCGGAAAACGCAAATCATAGCAAATCGAAAGACCGATGCGCCCAAAGGGAGTATCAATGGGCTCGAACAACGCAGAGCCCGCCGCCATACGATCGGATTCCTTAGTGAAATCGGTATCGAACAAATGCACTTTGCGGTAAACCCCGTGCTTTGTCCCATCGCTTCCCGCAATAACAGCCGTATTAAAGGGATTCCCCTCATTGTTTCGCTCATTCACGGTGTATACAAGCCAAAGGCCATAACGCGCCGCAAGCGCATCCATTCCGCAGCAAAACGGCCCATCGATTGGCTCAGCCTCGGAAGCGAACGACCGTTTATCCAGTTCATAGCGGGTCATAAGCGACTCGGGGAACACCAAGATATCCACCCCACGAAGAGAAGCTTCGGCACACCATTGTTCGGCCATTTCCAAAACAGCTTCCGTACCGCCTTCTTCAGGATGACGGCACTGAGCCAGCCCGAGGACAAAAGTCATGGCAACTCCCTTCACGCGCGATGCGATCAAACGCAAGTCAAATACAGGTTTGCTTCATTTTCCCACTAAAAAACGAATGGACCGGGAATAACCCAGTCCATTCGCCTGCTAGTACCTCTGCCTCAAACGGACAGCGTATGCATTAGCTAGCTGCTGCGACGGCGGCGAAGCAGCGCAGCAGCGGCAGCCAAGAGGCCCGCGATACCGCCAATGCCAGCGACAGCGGCAACGTTGGTGGCGTCACCGGTCTGAGGGGCGATGCTCGATTCATCCGCCGCTTCGGCGTCATCACCGGCAGCTTCCTGTTCCGCGGCTTCTTCACCATTAGCGGCGTCGTCCGCAGCAGCCTGGTACTCGGAGTAGAAGGCGTAATAGGTTACCACACCGTCCTGGTCTTCATCCTCAACTGCCTTGCTGAAGTCAACGGGGGTGTACTCCCAGTTGCCCTCATCGTCCTTGAGGGTGGAAGACCAACCCTCGAAGGTCCAACCGTCATAGGTGGGGTCGGCAGGCTTGGCAACAGCCTCGCCCTTCTTGACCTCGGCGGAAGATTCGGTCCCGTTGAAGTTGTCAACAAACTTAACGGTGATCTGCTCAGCCTGAGCATCGGCGTTCTTGGTCCACTGGGCGTAGATGTTCACGTCGGACTGCACGGGCTGGGAGAAGTCCACCTTGTCGGCGGCCTTCTGCTCGTCGGTGTAGCCGGAGTAGTCAGCGTGCCAGTACCAGCCGTCGAAGGTGTAGCCATCGCGGGTGGGAGCCGCGGGCTGGCGCATCATGCCGTCGGAGTCGGTGAGACCCTGCTGGAAGGTCTCGCCGGTGGCGAACTGGCCGCCGTTAGCGACGTACATCACGGCATGGTCGTTCTGCTCCTGGTTCTTGGTCCACTGGGCGAACACGGTCACGTGCTCCTTGCCGGCAACGGACTGGCTGAAGTCGACCTTGTTCAGGTCCTTCTGCTCGTCGGTGAGGCCGGAGAGGTCGGAAACCCAGTACCAGCCGGCGAAGGTGTAGCCATCGCGGGTGGGCTCTGCGGGCTGGCGCATCATGCCGTCGGAGTCGGCAACGCCCTGCATGGTATCGTTGCCGTCAGCGAACTGGCCGCCGTTAGCAGCGTACAGGACATTGATTTCGTCCTGGTTCTTCACCCACTGGGCATACATCGTTACATGAGGCTTGGTAACTGGCTGAGTGAAATCGACCTTGTTCTGCTCTTTCTGCTCTTCGGTGAGGACGCTCAGGTCGGAAACCCAGTACCAGCCAGCGAAGGTATAACCATCGCGGGTGGGAGTCATGGGCTGGCGCATCATGCCGTCAGAGTCGGTGAGACCCTGCTGAACTTCCTGACCATCAGCGAACTTGCCGCCATTGGCAACATACAGAACGTCGGTCTCGTTCTGTACTTCATCCTTAGTCCACTGAGCGAACATCGTAACGGTCTGACCAGTAACCGCCTGGTCGAAATCAACCTTGTCGGCAGCCTTCTGCTCGTCGGTGTAGCCGGAGTAATCCGCATGCCAGTACCAACCAGCAAAGGTGTAGCCATCGCGGGTGGGCGTAGGAGGCTGACGGAGTTTGCCATCAGCGTCGGCAACGCCCTGCATGATTTCGTTGCCGTCTACGAACTGGCCGCCGTTAGCAGCATACAGAACGTTGATCTGGTTCTGTTCCGTTTTCTGCTCGTCGGCCTTGTAATACACATAAAGCGTGGTGATGCCCTCCAGGGAGGAGGTCATGTTCACTTCTTCTTCGCTGGTTGCCGCACCCGAAACAATCTTTGTGGGGGTATACCCTTCGAAGCTCTTAACGCAATCTGCAACGCTGCTGTCTGCAGTAACGTCAATCGTAGTGGTTACGCTGGAACCATCACGTTCGCCGCCCTGGAAGAAGCTTACAACCTCAACACTCTGAGCCTGAACCTCTGCGTTCTTTTCCCATGCAGCAAACCAGCTGCCTGCCTTGGCGGAAGAAGGATCGAGCTTGTAATACTGCTGATAATTCTCAGGAATGCCATCCATGCTGGACTGAGAGTACCAACCCTTGAAAGTATAGCCCGCACGAGTAGGCGTAGGAGCATTGATGCTTCCGTCCTCGTTCGCCTTGACGGTTACTCCAGTGCTGCCATCGGTGAACTGTCCACCATTTGCCGAAAACGAAAGCTCGGCCTGGGTAGACTGCTCGGAAGTAGCTCCCTCGCTATTCTCATCGGCGTCATCGGCCAATGCTACTGCAGGCACGCTACCAAGAGCAAGCGTCAAGCTCAGGCTTGCCGCAATTGCTTTCTTAGAACACAAATCCTTCATTTATTCTCCTTTTCGCACTGCATTAGCCCGCGCTCTTACGCGTCAGACGAGTTATCCTTTTTATGCATTCGCTATTTAAAGGCAGTTTGAAAAGGATCCGTTGCGCAACATTAGTTACCGATTTGCTTTGTGCACAACATACGCAACTGAGAGGTTTACCCGTTAAAACTATTCAGAGATAATGGCATTGACCTCGTATTTCTGAGTTAGAATATGAATTACGCGCAGATAGTAACCGTTTTTATCGTTTTAACTTGCAGCGAAATTGCGCTTCGGACAAGGATATAGATGCACACACCGAGCTCCTATATGTATTCTGATCTACGCAGCTTTGGCGGTATCACCAATAAAGAAGCTGCAAGCGAGCTCCTTACCGATCGAGCTCTGTGCGGCAACGGTGCGCCCCGTGATCGAATTAACGAAAGAACCTTTTTATCAAGGCAGATCGTCCACGCAACCCCAAGCCAGGTACATCCTGAGTTTTTTGGCGACTTTCATCAAAGCGCCCAAACAATAACAAGCAAAATCGTTTCCAATTTAGCCAAACCCTGTGCGTACCACGAGGTTATAGAACACTACGGTGGTGTAGCGGCAAAGGAAATGGGAGCTCTTCTCAGGCACTATTCCCTTGATGGAAATCTGTATGCTAACGCTATTCGCAGAATCAACGCATCACCTATGTCGGAAACATCCGATAAGGCCGTGCTTTTGGTGATGATGTTTCTGACTACTGGATGCCTCGCAGATCCCGAAATTGCGGCAAGAACAACGCACAGTTTCATGGAGAAGAAGCTTTCATTCACATTTTCAACGCTTCAGCCAACACTAGCGCAACCAAAGCACACAACCAAATCCGCCGACAGACCCATAAAACTTGGGCTAATCAGGATCGATAACGAGGTTGCGTGCTCTCCTATATACCCTCTCTCTACCTCCGAGGAAGGAACCACTATCGGGCTCTTGGCAACAGGTAGCAACAGCATCAATGATGTCGATATCGATGTTTCCAGAAAACATCTTCGCATTTTCGAAGACGGAAGCGCCTGGTACGCTCAGGGGTTAGGATCGACAAACGGCACTACTCTAATTTCAGGAGCCGATAAATCTATCACTGAGATAGAACCGCAAGGATCTGCTAATAAAAAGACCCCCCCCCGTCAAAATCAGCCATGGTGACACACTCTGTCTAGGCAAAACAACGAGGTTTCTTGTTCTGAAAATTGCCGATTAATAGTTAACTGGCTACATGGGCCCATTACCTTGTTGCGCAACATTCAAGGTTCATCAGATTGCAATATTGATCAATCGCACTGTATGAAAGAAGGGCAGTTTTGGATTCAGTTGACTTATGCTTCGGGTTCAATAACCAATCAGAACAACGAGTATCTATTCTCTCCCTGGACTCCTTTACGCCAGCTTTCGTGGACCCAAACTGCACAAAGGAAGAAACGAGTCGTCGTTTTCTGACATTCTTCCTGGAAAATAAAGCCCCATATCCCAGCTGCATGGTTTTGCGCAAAGCCTACAACACGCTCAATGAATGCGTCGCGCTGAAATCCCCTTTGTTCCACGAAGACGGCATTAAGGAAATGGAATACAAGGAAACTTCTCAAGAAGCGCTGCAAAGATACGAAGAGGTTCAAACACTGCTTACCCTGGAAGAATTTCGCAATTCATTGGCGGTTTCACATTTAAAGGGTTTTCCCCGCATGTTTGGGCTAGGGAACGCCAAGGGCAAGCCAATTATCGTCAGGGAGTATGTTGAAGGGGTCACGCTGGCAGCAGCAATAGACTTACTTCCCCATGTAGACCTTGGTGCGTGCATTGGGATCGAGCCCATTACGGTTGCCGCAATCGCCAAAGCGGTCCTGAAAATACTCCTCAATGCACAATCGCTTGAGGGCGCCTTCGTGCACCGCGATCTATCACCGCGCAATATCATCATCAGAACAGAAAGAGCAAGCCTTCGGCAACAAGTAGACTCCTGCTGCTTTGATATATGTCTCGTTGACCTGGGAAGCGCTTCGTACATTGAAACCGATTCCCCGTTTACCACCACTCAATATGGCATCTGGCGTTACGGAACAATTGAATATGCCCCACCTGAAATGCTCACCCGCGATGTAGAGGGCATTGAAGAACTTCGACATTCAGAGACGATCGATACCTATGCTCTCTGCAGCATAATGCATTTGCTGCTCACACTAGAAACCCCGTACCAACTTGCTTCGAGGATCAATGATTCGCCTTACTTGGTAAAGATGAAAGAAGAGCCGAAAATAGACCCAAACGTTCCTGTGTGCAAATTGCTGAAGCTTGCTGATCGGGGAATCAAGGCAAACCAAGAAGAGCGCTTCAACGTCAGGGAACTACACAAAGAGCTATGCCGGCTCGTCTAAGCGGTATAGCAACACTTAACTAGATAAATTTGGATAACGGACCGGGATCAACCCGGTCCGTTTAACTATTAGCACGCTTAACGAAAAGACAACGCAAAAAACAATTAGATGTGCGACGGAGGCGAAGCGGCGGCAGCCAAAATGCCCGCGATGCTGCCAACGCCGACCATCGCGGGCATCATCCATTGCCCCACCAGTCTGTGAGGAGGCGATGTTCGACTCGTCGGCACCATCGTCAGCGGCTTCCTAGCCTGCGTCATCCTCGTTGTTGGCGGAGTTCTCAGCGGCAGGCTGGTCCATAGAGCAGAAGGCGTAATAGGTCACCACACCATCCGGGTCTTCGTCATCGATTGCCGTGCAATAAAAAAGCCGAGACAAATAACCTCGGCTAAAAATCTATGGTGGGCGTTACCGGGATTGAACCGATGACCCCTTCCGTGTGAAGGAAGTGCTCTCCCGCTGAGCTAAACGCCCGAAATAAAAATGCCACGCGAAAGCGTGGCATGTAATTAATGGTGGGAGATACAGGATTTGAACCTGTGACCGTTTGCTTGTAAGGCAACTGCGCTCCCGCTGCGCCAATCTCCCATATGTCACAATCAAAGATTATCCCAGATTCTATACAGAATTTCAAGATAATTTTTAACCACTGAGATACATCTCAGATTTGCTTGGGTCAAATGCCCTGCATGAGCGGAACGGCCTATCCTCCCACGGACTGCACCGCAGTACTTTCG